>ULIZ01006156.1_pt1 | contig 12114 bp, 9 predicted proteins | sample 1950601 | NCBI WGS metagenome assembly ULIZ01 (sample SAMEA4835456, study PRJEB28245) | human gut metagenome | biome: gut microbiome; material: fecal sample | place: Denmark | collected 2008 | reverse complement strand
TTCGTATTGGTTTACCAATAAGCCTAAATGCTTGAATTGGTGGTATAATCAAATCGGTGTGCCCAAAACATTGGGGCCAGCTTTTATATTGTTTGAAAATCAGTTGACTGATTCCGAAAAATCGGCGGCAATTGAGGTAATGCAGAATGCGAAATTCGGGATGACCGGTCAGAATAAAGTCTGGTTAGCGGGCAATGTGTTAATAAGGGCTTTGTTGCAAAACGATGAGGCTTTGGTAAAAGAGGCGCGAGATGTAATAGTGTCCGAGATTGTACTTGGACAGAAAGAAGGGATAAAAAGCGACTGGAGCTTTCATCAGCATGGTCCTCAACAGCAGTTTGGCAACTACGGATTGTCTTTTGTCTCTGGCATGAGCTTTTTCTGCCATTTGTTTAAGAATACGGATTATGAGTTTCAAGAAACTCAAATGAATATCCTGACTTCATTAATTGAAAAAGGCTATCGGTGGATTATATGGCATCGGTATATGGATGTTAGTTCTTTGGACAGGCAGTTATTTCATAATGCACAAATCCATAAGGCATACAGTACGGCTTTTGCGGCTGCCGATTTGGGTATTGGCGGTTTTTCTAAATCGGGCAATGATTTGATAGGGCAAAAACACTTCTATGATTCTGATTACACAATACATCGTAGCAAAGACTGGATGGCCTCGGTAAAAATGGCTTCTACCAGGGTGATAGGGACAGAACTCGTGAACGAAGATAATCTAAAAGGATATTACATGGCCGATGGGGCAACTTATTATTATATTAAAGGTGATGAGTATCTTAATGTCTTCCCTTTTTGGGACTGGCGTAAGATTCCTGGCATAACATCTTATGAAGATTCCTGGCCTATACCACTGTCTAAAGGCATTATGACAGGTAATAAAAGCTATAAAGTAGGAGGACTGAGCAAAGGAAACTGCGGTATGACTGCTATGGAACTGAAACGCGATGGGCTTACCGCCTATAAGTCATGGCTGTTTACCGACGATTATGTATTCTGTTTGGGTGCCGGCATACAGTCTGACTCGACTTTGAATGTTACGACTTCCATTGACCAACGGATACGTAACGGCAAACTATCGGTTTTAGGTAAAAGAGGATGGACGGATGTAGAAGAGACTGAGGCTTTTCATCAGAAAGACTTGCGCTTTTTTCATGACCGTACTGGATACATAGTTCTAGGAGAAGACACTTGTAAGGCACAAGTTGAAAGGCGTATCGGGCGTTGGGGCGATTTCATGAAAATGCATCGTTTGGTAAATATAGAAGGTGAAGTCATGGCATTACATATTAGTCATGGCGTAAGTCCGAAAAGTGGGTTGTATTGTTATATCGTTTTTCCAGCCAGCGACAAAGATAAAATAGCAAGATTCGATGTTAATAGTATAAAAGTAATAAGAAACGACTCGTCGGCACAAGTGATAAAAACAGCGGCTGCGGGCAGCGGTTATTGGGTTGCCATATACAATGTTTTACCTTTATATATTGAGGGAACATTATTTACGCCAGAAGCACCGGGAATATATTATTTAGAAAAGGAAGCGCAAGGTGTGATTGTTAAACAAGCGGAACCTTTCCGTGAGAGGTGACTCTGCGGAGTAAGTGTGATGTTAAATAAATTAACTTCCGCAAGCTTTTTAAAGGTGTTTAATCATGACAAAAGACTATTATAGAGAAGAAAGCAACGATTGCGTAATACATTTTTTATTACGGAGATAAAATAAAGAATTATTTCCGTAATAGTTTGTATTATCTCGATAAAACATCTAATTTTGCGAAGTGTTTAGGCACCTGTTGTTCCGAATTTTATTTCTAACAATTAAATAATTTAAATTCAATCATTTATGTGGTTAAGTAATTCATCTATTGGAAGGAAAGTGGTGATGAGTGTAACAGGTATCGCCCTTGTCCTGTTTCTGACATTTCACATGGCGATGAACCTTGTCGCGTTGTTCTCGGCACATGGTTACAACCTGGTTTGTGAATTCTTGGGAGCCAACTGGTATGCACTGGTTGCAACTGTAGGTTTGGCTGCGTTGTTCGTAATTCACATCATCTATGCATTCTGGTTGACCATGCAGAACCGTGCAGCACGCGGTAACGAACGCTATGCAGTAAACGCTAGACCTAAAAACGTAGAATGGGCTTCACAGAACATGTTGGCTCTGGGTGTCATCGTTATTTTGGGCTTGGCTCTTCACTTCTTCAATTTCTGGTACAAAATGCAGTTTGCCGAAATCATCGGTCGTCCGATGATGGGAGGTCTTCATGCAGCCGATGGTTATGGCTATATCATGCAGACTTTCTCTTGCCCGGTATACTTCGTACTGTACTTGGTATGGTTGGCAGCTTTGTGGTTCCACTTGACTCACGGATTCTGGAGTGCAATGCAGACTTTGGGTTGGAACAACACTCTCTGGATTAACCGTTGGAAATGTGTTTCAAACATCTATGCTACTATCATCGTGTTAGGCTTTGCCCTGGTAGCTGTAGCCTTCTTCGTAAAGAGCTTTTGCCTTGCCGGAGCTTGCTGCTAATTGCTAATTGAAAAGTGTAACTTTGATTTAAATTGAAAAAACATTATGACTAAAATAATCGATTCAAGAATTCCTGAAGGACCGGTAGCGGAAAAATGGACGAACTATAAAGCTCACCAGAAACTGGTTAACCCGGCCAACAAACGTCGTTTGGATATCATCGTGGTAGGTACTGGTTTGGCTGGTGCATCGGCTGCTGCTTCGTTGGGCGAAATGGGCTTCCGTGTACTTAACTTCTGTATTCAGGACTCTCCACGCCGTGCGCACTCTATCGCTGCACAGGGTGGTATCAATGCTGCAAAGAATTATCAGAATGACGGCGACTCTGTTTACCGTCTGTTCTACGATACTGTAAAGGGTGGTGACTACCGTGCTCGTGAAGCTAACGTTTACCGTCTGGCTGAAGTTTCAAATAACATTATCGACCAGTGCGTTGCTCAGGGTGTTCCTTTCGCACGCGAATACGGAGGTACATTGGCTAACCGTTCTTTCGGTGGTGCACAGGTTTCTCGTACTTTCTACGCTAAAGGTCAGACTGGTCAGCAGTTGTTGCTGGGCGCATACTCTGCTTTGAGCCGCCAGGTAGGTGCTGGTACAGTTAAATTGTACACTCGTTACGAAATGGAGGACGTAGTTCTTGTTGACGGCCGTGCTCGCGGTATCATCGCAAAGAACTTGGTAACAGGTAAGTTGGAACGTTTCGCCGCTCACGCAGTAGTTATCGCTACTGGTGGATACGGTAACACTTACTTCCTTTCTACAAACGCTATGGCATGTAACGTAACTGCTGCTATGGCTTGCTACCGTAAGGGAGCATATTTCGCAAACCCTGCTTACGTTCAGATTCACCCTACTTGTATCCCTGTACACGGCGACAAGCAGTCTAAGTTGACTTTGATGTCTGAGTCTTTGCGTAACGACGGTCGTATCTGGGTTCCTAAGAAGATTGAAGACGCTAAAGCTCTTCAGGCTGGAACTAAGAAGGGTAGCGATATCGCTGAAGAAGACCGCGACTATTACTTGGAACGTCGTTATCCGGCATTCGGTAACTTGGTTCCGCGTGACGTTGCTTCACGTGCTGCTAAGGAACGTTGCGATAAGGGCTTCGGCGTAAACAACACAGGTTTGGCTGTATTCCTTGACTTCTCTGAGAGTATCGAACGTCTTGGTATCGATGTAGTTCGTCAGCGTTATGGTAACCTCTTCGATATGTACGAAGAAATCACCGACGTTAATCCGGGCGAATTGGCAAACGAAATCAACGGTGTTAAATACTACAACCCGATGATGATTTATCCGGCTATTCACTATACAATGGGTGGTATCTGGGTTGACTACGAATTGATGACTTCTGTTAAGGGTCTGTTCGCAATTGGTGAATGTAACTTCTCTGATCACGGTGCAAACCGCTTGGGTGCTTCTGCGTTGATGCAGGGTCTGGCAGACGGTTACTTCGTATTGCCTTACACTATCCAGAACTATTTGGCTGACCAAATCACTGTTCCTCGTTTCTCTACTGACTTGCCGGAATTTGCTGAAGCAGAAAAGGCTGTTCAGGATAAGATTGACCACTTGATGAATATCAAGGGTAAGAAGTCTGTTGACTCTATCCACAAGGAGTTGGGTCGCGTAATGTGGGAATACGTAGGTATGGGCCGTACAGCTGAAGGTTTGAAGACTGGTCTTGCTAAGTTGAAAGAAATCCGCAAGGAATTCGAAACTCAGCTCTTTATCCCAGGTTCTAAAGAAGGTATGAACGTTGAGCTTGACAAGGCTATCCGTTTGCAAGACTTCATCACAATGGGTGAATTGATTGCTTACGATGCTTTGAACCGCAACGAATCTTGTGGTGGTCACTTCCGTGAAGAATACCAGACAGAAGAAGGCGAAGCAAAACGTGACGATGAAAACTACTTCTATGTAGCTTGCTGGGAATACCAAGGAAACGACGAAGTAGCTCCTGTATTGCTGAAAGAACCGTTGGTTTACGAAGCAATTAAAGTTCAGACTCGTAACTATAAGAGCTAATAGCGAGGGAAGTTAAACAATTAAAGATTCTAAGTAAAATGGATAAAAATATATCATTCACGCTGAAAGTTTGGCGTCAGAACGGACCGAAAGAAAAAGGTCATTTCGATACTTTCCAAATGAAAGATATCCCTGGTGATACTTCATTTTTGGAAATGCTGGATATTTTGAACGAGCAGTTGATTGAAGAAGGCAAAGAGCCTATAGTATTCGACCATGACTGCCGTGAAGGTATCTGCGGTATGTGCTCTTTGTATATTAACGGACATCCTCACGGACCTGCTACAGGTGCTACTACTTGTCAGATCTACATGCGCCGTTTCAAAGACGGCGATGTAATCACAGTAGAACCTTGGCGTTCGGCTGGTTTCCCGGTTATCAAGGACTTGATGGTAGACCGTACAGCTTACGATAAGATTATGCAGGCTGGTGGTTTTATTAGCGTACGTACCGGAGCTCCTCAGGATGCTAACGCTATCTTAATTCCGAAGCCAATTGCTGACGAAGCTATGGATGCTGCTTCTTGTATCGGTTGCGGTGCTTGTGTAGCTGCATGTAAGAATGGTTCTGCAATGTTGTTCGTATCTGCAAAGGTTAGCCAGTTGAACTTGTTGCCTCAGGGTAAGCCAGAAGCACTTCGTCGTGCTAAGGCAATGTTGTCTAAGATGGACGAACTGGGATTCGGTAACTGTACAAACACTCGTGCTTGTGAAGCTGAATGTCCGAAATGCGTTTCTATCAGCAACATCGCTCGTTTGAACCGCGACTTCATCAAAGCAAAACTGAAAGACTAATATAAGTTAGTAAATATGTTGAGAAGGGCTGTACCGTTTGGTGCAGCCTTTCTTTTTGCCGTATAGCGCCGTTAGGATGGCTTATTATAGTTATATGTCTATATCCCAATAGTTTTCCGTATAAAAGTCGGTAGCAGGGCTTTAAATGCGGACTATGATTGTTGTAAAGCTTGCGAATAAAAACCTGAGATTTCTTGTTCAATTCTCTATACTTAGCTTAAGTATATAAAAACTCAGCCTAAGAATATATATACTTAAGTTAAGTTTATATATTCTTAGGCTGAGAATAGAGATTTTTATTAATCCAGTCAACTTTTTCTTCGTATGTTTTCAGCTTTGCTAATCAGAAGAAATCACTCTTATTTGTGGATATAAAAAATAGCGGCTTACCTCCATACGAGAAGCAAGCCACTATTTTTTTTATTATTATTTTAGGAAGTTACCCATTTTAATCATCACTTACGTCTGCAAATAATATATTTTGTATAAACAGCACATAGCAAGTTACTAAAAACTCAAGAACTAATGGTATCACCTTAGCTGCACCCGATTCGTCTTCCAATACCACAGCCACCACAGCTACAACTACAGACAAAAGTATAGCCCATCCTAATTTGTTTAACAGGCCGCCAAAGTAGCGAACCAATTGGATTCCAACAATTATTATTGGCACAACAAACATTATAACGACTCCAAGTCCCCAAAGGAAGTCTGCAATCTCCATGGAATCTTCTCCATCTGACATATCGCCTCCCAAATCCATGCAAACGGTAGAGAAAGAAATAATGATGGTTATTATAAAAATGACCATCAACAAACCACTCATGGGTTTAGGCAATCGCTTCATCCCTGCATACAAGGCATAAGCAAATATCACATCTACCAAACCACCCAACAAATCGGCCAGCCATTTGGGCACATAAATTGCCACCTCCATGAGCGACCTTAATCCTGGGAAATCAAGCACTCCGCACTGATGAACCATCGAAACGAAAGCAGATATAGCCCCTACCCAAAAGAGAATTTCAACAAAATCCTTAACGGGAGTTTCCAAATGGTTTACTTCTATTTTCCCATCTATGGGAGAAGTCTCTTGAATGTGCGTTTCCACTACGGTTTTGCCTCCTGTCTTTGCAGCTGGTTCTTCCAACCACTCTCCACAATACCTACATTTTTTTGCATTTGCCTGTATTTCTTCGCCACAATACGGACATTGTTTCTTTTCTATTTCCATATCTTAAATTTTATTTTATTCTTACCAACTTTACAACTGCATCTTGGGCTTTAAATGACATATTATTACCTTTTATTTTCACGTTTCGGTAACAATCTTCATTATTGTCATTTTCCGAATACCAACTATAAAGTTCTTCTTTCATTTCATTTATATCCTCTTGAATGAGCGACTGCCCGTAGTTTTTTATAAAACCTTGTGCAATAGATTCAGAAAATTTATCCATATCAGGATAGTCAACGCCTTCGAATGAAACTTTCAGTGTAGACAAGTCATAGGTAAAATAAATATCTCCAGCTATTATTTCCCATGTGCCTTGAATAATGCTTTTGTATTTCACATTACATTTTCCATCCCCATAGTCTTCACTTTGGGTAAAGTAAGTAGTTTCTTTCAAACTTCCTCCTGGTGTATTACCCTCTACAGTCCCAAATTCATAATATGTTTTCTCTTTGATGCCATCTTCTCCGATAATGTTGATACATTCCCATTTCCCACTTGCTTCTTTTGCAAGTTTCATATCGTTGCATGAAGAACAAAGTACACAAATGAAGAATAATAAAGAAACCGGCATGAATAAGTTATTGTTTTTCATTATTATAAAATTAATGAGCTACGATAGTTAATCCATTAGCATAGCTGATATCATATACAGAATACGGATTCAAATGAGTGTCAAAACGGACTTGATATGTTTTATTCCCTAAGTCGTGAAATTCCACGACCTGTACATTCTGCATTGGGTCATAAATTAGAAATTTATCAAAACTATCAAACCATTGGGTACTTAAAACGACTTCACGCTTTTCCAAGCATTCTACAGCCTTATGCACAAGATCGTTCTCAATAATATCACCGTAATCTTCACGATAATTACCATTACTATTTATCGCATAAGCTCGCAACAAATGAGAGAAATTTGAAAAATCAAATTGTTTTATCAACCATTGATATTCAGCATCAGAAATTAAGGGCAAATTATATTCCTCCCAATCGCCATTGTGCCATTTGCTTATGGCCGTTTTCATTGCATCACAGAAATGATAAATGGCAAAAAAACAAGAAAAGTCGTGTATAATTTGCCTTTTGATTTCCACATAATTTATATCTTGCTCGTCTGTTAAATATCCTGCATCATCTAATGTATCTACCCCCATTGTGTCTCCATCAAAATACATATTGTCATTAGAAGATTGAGATGTTTGGAAGTGACCAAAAGGTTTTAATCCAGCAAAAACAAACAAAGCGGCTACCGTCACAATTAACAAGCCAAGGGTTGTCTTATCTGTAGAAGTTAAAGGAATGGAGGGATTGGTTGCATTCCCCTTTTTACACAACAAACAGAGCAACCAAATTACTCCGACTATGGGTACAAGGGCAATCAATAGCCACCATCCGTTTTTTCCTGTATCGTGCAAGCGGCGCACGGCTATCGCCAATGGAGGAACGCAAAGAGCCAATGAAGCCAACGCAAACAACCAACCATAGCCAAAACTTTCTTCAAATAGTTTAAAATCTATCCCTAACAGCAAGTCAATGCATGACAAAGCGACAAGTATAATACTATAAAACAGGGTATATAGCCAATATTGCTTCCGTGTGGCCACACCTTTGAAATCGGCATAATGTCGTGTTACAACTTCCGTAAAATAGTGAGACAAGAAAGTACTTTCTTTCCACGAAAGCTCATCTGCCGATTCTTGTTTCTCTACTACACGATGCGGCATAGGTCTATTTCCCTCCTTTTGCACTTCCGAAGTTAACGGTTCGTGGCAATAAGGACAAACGGCAGCTCCTTCTTCTACCTGTTCCGCACAAACGGGACAAGTAATCATTTTCTTTGCTACGGGCGGCTTTTCTTCTAGCCACTCACCACAATATCTACATTTTTTGGCTACGGTCAATATCTCTTCTCCACAATAGGGGCATTTCTTTGTTTCCTTTTCCATATCTAATCCTTTTTATCGTTCGTCTTTATCCTTAAATATAGAATCTTTATAACCGCAATATTTACATTGCCTATATATCTTATACCTTCGTACGTATACAGTTCTATAACTATCGCCAGATTTTTCCTGCTTTGTTTTCACCGTACCTAAAAAATCCCTGTCGTATTCTTTCATGGCACGGAACTTTCCGCATTTTCTGCATCGTCCAGAAAACCGCCATTTCAAGAATAAACAAACGATTGCCACAGCCAAAACGATTAAAGTAGCGTTGCCATCCATTTGTTTTTGGGAAGTCTTTTCTTCATTCTGAATTTGAGGATTTCCTTTTTCTTGTTTTCCTTTAGATACTACTTTTTTTGAGACTTGTGAACTTTCTTGTTTCACTTTTGGCCGTTCTGTTTGAGATGCTTGAACCATACATAAAGAATCGTTTTCTCCATTTTCTGATTCTTCTTGAGCAATCTGAATAGAATCAGCCTGTTTTTCCAAGACAATATCTTTATCTTGCGCATTTACATCGTATATTCCCATACAAAGCAATGCGCATATAAACAAAAACTTTCTCATAATTACCAATACCTTAACCAAAATTCATTAAACAAATCGCTTTCCGTATCAGGCTGTTTCCAATCGTTCAAATCGGACAAGCAGCGCAATTCGTATTTGTTCTTATCACATTCGTTTTGCAACGCTTCTGGTTTTTCATCCAAGGCTGTGATTAACACGTAATGCCGCTTAGCTTCTGGTATGTATTCATCGCATTCTTGGTCGAAGATGGTCTTGTATCTTGCCAACTGGTCATCGTGGGTAGAGGTGTATGCCTTGTTTTCTATTAAGACGGCATGAAGCTCTTCCTTGCCATTGCGCACCAACCGCACATTTACCCAAAGGTCTATGCGCTTATGCTGCTTCCATGTTTCCACACTGACAACTTGCACATCGTCTGTCATCTCAACACCTATCAGATTGCCAAGGATATACCTGCAATTCTGGTAAAGATGGGGCTTCTCGTTGCTGTATTGCTGCATAGTTCTGCGTAGTGTCCATGAAAGGATGAAATCCATCATGGTTTCTTTCTGTGAATCTCCCTCCGAAGAGTCTCTCATTAATAATGATACCTTTTCCATAGCTTTATATAATTTGAAATTAATGTACGGGCATAAAAAAAGAGCGCGAAACCTACTTTTCTCCTCATTTCTTCGCTTAGGCTCTCGCATTGCCGGAATCTCAAAATAAGGTAAAAGCAGTCCACGCCCTATCTGGGTGTGAACATTGCTGAAACCTACTATCCAGAGATTCATTTTAAACTTGCGAGATTTAAGCGAATGGGATAATACGTTCTAATGTTCAATCAATATGTCTGAAAATCTTTTTTCTGTTTCTGTTCCTTGTTTTTATGGTTTATGCCAACAAATCTAAGAAATATTTCTTAGATTTCATAGATTTTCAGAGGAAATATTGCCGAACTGCTTTTACACTAATTCTCTGTGACAACGCTCATTGATACAACTGATATGCCTTGCGAATCATCTCCTTTATCTGTTCCCTAAGCCACAAAGGTTCTAGTACTTCCACGAAATTCCCATGTGAAAGGATGGCTTGACAAAAGTCGTAGGTGGGGCGTAACTCATAGTCGAAAACGGAATAGCCATCGCACGTTACGCTTTCCTTTTGGGAGTGGTGCAACGGGAGGTGACGGAAGTACTTGCATTGGTTTCCATAGACTTTCACCCGGATGGTTTCCACACTATATTCTTCGTCTGTTATTACTCCGAAGCAGCCATCAAAGTAGGCTTTCGGGCTGAATTCTGACGGATATTCAAATACATCCCTTGTTTGCTCCAATTCTAAAATGCGGTCGAGGGAATAGACCAAGACCTTGTTGTAATACGGGCTGCGTGCCGCCACGTACCAACGTCTTCCAAAGGCCTTGAGACAATATGGTTCTATCTGAAAAGTGCATGGGTGGTCTTGCCAATGGCCTTGATAGGTTATTTCCAATGTCATGCAGTTGTCTATCGCCTCTATGACTGGCAACAAGTACCGTCCCGAAGGATATTCTTCCAACAATATCTTGTCTTTCAACCGATGCATTCCGTCCAAAGCCGTACCGATGGCAAACGTATCGAGCAACCATTTCCTAACGCCTTCCCGTTCCAGTTCTTCGGCATCTTCTATGTAATAAATACATCCATTGCGTCTGTTGCATGCGATGTTTATGTCGAACAACTTTTCTATGGCTTGTCTATGGTGATGAAAGGTACGCAGGGGAATTGCTTCTCCACCGCTCATTTCACACTGCAGCCATTTGCGGTTGATTTCGTTCAATGTTATCGTTCCTGCCCGATAGATGGTATCTACCAGCCAAAGGTATCTATTAAACAAGTCTTTTGCCATAAGTGTCCTGTTTTATCCGTTTTACATCCGTGCTGCAAATATCGGGAAAGCTTATGCCAAAACGTGGCATTATCCGAAGTAAATATACGATGTGATATCAGAAAATCTCCAGTTGTCCGTCATTGATAAGACTTGCATCGGGGGCGGTTTTTTCTCAAAGAAACAATAGGCGGCAATATCCGACAATGCGTTTGCTGCAAAATTGTTGTAGGAGCGGTGCCATGAGGGAATACGGCTTTGGCTTGTTCCGGTTTCTGTAGCTTTAGACTCTCAGATTGGTGAATGTTGAAAAAATAAAGAGGACGCGCCAGAATTAATGACACGTCCTCTAATTTTGTTATATTGTCCTAAGCCTCGGTTATGAGGCTATAGGATAATAATTCATGAGGTTCTGATTACAATTTCGGACCTGCTTCAACCAAAGCCTTACCAGCTTCGTTTCCAGTGAACTTAACGAAGTTCTTGATGAAACGACCAGCCAAGTCTTTAGCTTTTTCTTCCCACTGAGCAGCGTCAGCGTAAGTATCGCGAGGATCAAGAATCTTAGGATCAACACCCGGCAATTCTGTAGGAACAACGAAATCGAAGAACGGAATAGTCTTAGTAGGAGCTTTTTCGATAGAACCGTCCAAGATAGCGTCGATGATACCACGAGTATCGCGGATAGAGATACGCTTGCCAGTACCGTTCCAACCAGTGTTAACCAAGTATGCCTTAGCACCAGTCATCTGCATCTTCTTAACCAATTCTGCAGCGTACTGAGTTGGGTGCAAGCTCAAGAAAGCCTGACCGAAGCAAGCAGAGAATGTAGGAGTCGGTTCAGTGATACCACGTTCTGTACCAGCCAATTTTGCAGTAAATCCAGACAAGAAGTAGTACTGAGCCTGGTTTTCGTTCAAGATAGATACTGGAGGCAATACACCGAATGCATCAGCAGACAAGAAGATAACTTGTTTTGCGTGAGGACCCTTAGAAACCGGCTTAACGATGTTCTGGATGTGGTAGATAGGATAAGAAACACGAGTGTTTTCTGTTACGCTCTTATCAGCGAAATCAATCTTACCGTTAGCGTCTACTGTAACGTTTTCCAACAAAGCGTCACGCTTGATAGCACCGTAGATGTCTGGTTCAGATTCTTTATCCAAGTTGATAACCTTAGCGTAG
>ULIZ01096197.1_pt1 | contig 12221 bp, 8 predicted proteins | sample 1950601 | NCBI WGS metagenome assembly ULIZ01 (sample SAMEA4835456, study PRJEB28245) | human gut metagenome | biome: gut microbiome; material: fecal sample | place: Denmark | collected 2008 | reverse complement strand
CAGATAATCGGAATCGGCTCCACACTTTCTTCGTTTTATAACCAACCTTTCTTTGCTGCCGGGAAAGATGACATTCTCAGAATGAGTAACGACATTTATTATAGGCCAACATGGACCTGTGGAAGATGCAATGCAGAGAAGCAAGCGACAATATACTACAATCTGATTACTGGCATAAGTTACTACTTCGAAGACTTCTCAGCCATGGTAATAGGGGAATTACTGAAAGTACCACGCAATGGAGAAATAAGAATGCAGGACGTATCCGCCTCCTTAAATATCTCAATGGAGAGTCTAGCCCCATTTTTCACCCAATTGGAGCAATTAGGTCTCGTCTCCTCAACTCCTGTTACTGAAAATATTGTCGATGAATATCGAAATCGCGTCAGCGAATATAACAGACTCCAACAACTATCCACACCACGATCCACCCAAGAGAAGCTCCCATATGAAACTTCAAATGCGGAGATGCTCTATACCGATAAAGTCGGCGGAATTACAAGCGTTATGTTTGAATTGACCTATAATTGCAGCGAGAAGTGCATACACTGCTACAATATTGGTGCGACTAGAAACGATAATGAGAAAAGCACACGCGGAAATCGTTCAGAACTCACATTGGATGATTATAAGAGAATCATTGATGAACTCTATGAACAGGGCCTTATCAAAGTATGCTTGACCGGAGGCGACCCATTCTCTAAACCTATCGTGTGGGACATAATAGAATATCTGTACAATAAGGGGATTGCCTTTGACGTCTATACAAATGGACAGGGACTTATCAACAAAACAAAAAAACTGGCAAACTATTATCCTCGTCTAGTAGGCATCTCAATATACAGCGGCATTCCTGAAGTCCACGATTACATAACTCGAATAAAAGGCTCATGGGACAAGTCAATGAATGTTGCACGTGAATTATCTGCGCTTGCTGTACCTATGAACCTGAAATGTTGCGTTATGCGTCCTAATGTGAAAACATACTATATGGTTGCAGATATTGCCCAAGAACTGGGTGCCGTGCCGCAATTTGAAGTCAGCCTAACGGACTCCATAGAAGGAGATAAGTGTGTCAGTAGATTTCTACGGCTTACAGATGACGAACTTGAGATTGTGCTCCGGGATGACAATATTCCATTATACGTAGGAAAAGAGGCTCCGAATTATGGAGGTCAGCCAAAACTAATGGACAGGAACCCATGTGGAGCAGGCTCCAACTCCTTTTGTATTACTCCAGAAGGGAATCTAATTCCATGCTGTTCATTTCACACAATCTTCGGAAATTTAATGGTTCAAGATATTGCTGACATTAAGCATAATTGCAAAGAACTCTCATATTGGCGAAACTTGACGCTAAACGAATATGAAGAATGCGGAAGATACGACTACTGCGCATACTGCAATCTCTGTCCTGGCAACAATTTCGTTGAACACGGGACACCATTAATGGCATCTGAGAACAACTGTCATATGGCCAAAGTTAGGTTCAATCTGGCGACCAAGATGATGAATGACGGATATGATCCTTTAAACGGTAAAAACCTAGAGGAACGGCTATCTGAACTTCCCGATTATACACCTGTCAAGCTACACAAAGAGATGTCGCATAACTATAGCGACATAAAGCTAAAAATAAATGGATAAGTGTGGTCTCCCGAAGTACCACTATAACACATAAACATTTTTCAGTCATGAAAGTTGTTTTGAATATTACCGCTGCCTCTAAAGTGATCAATATGAGCTATTGTCCTAGAGAGTATGAGTCAAATTGTGGAATCAGTTACCGCAGCATGTAATTAGACGCTATGAGCAGGCAGGTCTTATTACATGAGACCTGCCATTTTAAAACATAATATCACACAATCATAACAGGTACAAGCATATGAAAGAATTAATAGATAAATTCGACAAACTGAAAGCCGAATTTCATAACCATAAAACAACAGAAGAACAAAGAGTTGAATTATTTAAGCAGATGAAATCTTGTCTCCTCGAAATTAATGATAATAAGGATCAATATGAGTTCCACACGTTTTTTATCGCTGATAAAACTAAGTTCATTAGTAAGTGTACAAATCCTTCGGAGCTATATGAAATTTTAGGTGATATCCGAGCAAGTCTCAGTTCTGACAGGTTAACCGAAATAGCAGAACAAGAACGTGAGCGCCAAACTAATCTGAACAAGTACGGAAAAGACAATCCGTACCCTCATATTCATTAGCTAAAGGCTCTCATTATTTTGACAGATTGATTTAGTCTAAGAATGATTAATAAACTGTTTACAACTGGCCGATATTCCGCAAAACGCGTTGGTTATAGCGTTGTTTGTAATAACGATATAGATATTAAACCATATCCACTACTGAAAAGCAATACAGGGAACGCACCTCTCTACAATATTTGTCCTGCAACACATTGCCGTAGTTTTATCGTTGCGAAAACAGATGACAGATTTATCGTAAGCAAAGGGAACGGATTAAGCTATACAGAGTGGACATTTCTAAATACAGGTGAGTTCGGTGATGACACATTAGGCCTTCTTCTGAAGAAGGATGCTCTTAGAGATTTTCATATAGGAAATGAGATTGCATCTCTAGGAATTCGAACCAATAGAATGGAGTATGTCCTTGAACTTAACACAAGAGTCACTCTTCCAAATGGAAATACGCTCAAACCGATTCTACTGCAATATGATGTTGCCTGTCCTTATAGAATAGCCGATGCACGATTCATGACAGAAGAAATGATAAAGTCTGAGGTTGATAAGTGGGAGACTGCAAACATAAAACATCACGACAAGAAGCACATGGTTGCAGCAGAAATCCTTGTAAACAATCTCAGAATATTACATGACCACGGAATACTGCACAATGCCATACATTCTGGGAACTACACCTGGGCTTTAGAGTTGCTTGATTTCGAATTATCTCACACACCATCCTACCCTTATGAACAGGATGATTATAAACGCCACGTTCCCAGTTTAATGCCAAGGGAAATCCTACAGACTTACAATGTGATTGTAGAAATAGCAGCAATTCTTAAAGAAGACATCAATTATAAGGACCTTGATGCTCTATTTGCGAAGAACAACTATAGTTTAGCTAAATTCAAAGTCGAAGAATTCATCTAATGTATTATTTTTCAGCATTATACTCCTATAAAACTTTGTATCTTTGCTTTATGAGAGATTTTGACGTTCTTTCATTGTTGTCTTAATTCTTATGAGGAACAAGGCAGGTATCTATCCCTTAAATGGGCACCTGCCTTTTCCTTTTAAGAAGAACTATAACGGACACTCTACTCTATCCCCTCTTTTTTCATTGTATTTTCAATGACAAAGGACATACTCTTATACTATGCAGCAAATATGGCTTACGGTCAGTTAAATAGAATTGCATCACTACATCTGAGATAATCTTGATAGGCGGTCATATAGCCAAGCAAAATTAAATTAGCACATTTTCAAAACAACACATTATAAGCATTGCGAAATCAAAATAATTTGTAACTTTGTGACATTATTTTTGTTAAAACAACATTGTTGACCAAGCAAGGCAGGTATCTATTCCTTAAATGGGTACCTGCCTTTGTCGTCTTAGAGGAAAGGGTTTCAGACTTGTTTGAGCGAAAGTACACTCTACTCTATCCCATCTTTGATATTGCATTTTCAATGACAAAGGATATTGGAAATCCTCCGTCACTTCATGCCATGCCTCATCGGCGTACACCATTAAGAAACGGGGCAAGAGGAAAAACCCTGTGTTCCGCGATTCCGTACTTTTGTTATCGGGACGATGCCACATTAATTCTTGCAACAGTTTGATTCGCAAGGAATTACAAAATCGCGTGTGGATTAGTGGCAAAAAAATCAACGGAAATCCACGCTTAAAATAAACGGTACTTGATTATCAATGTGTTACAGAGGGGGCCGTGGCATCGTCCCGCCTGTCGGAGTCCCGCCTGCCGGAGTTCGTCCCGACCAGATGATCGTAAAATTCAGCTGGTGGCCACGAGACATGGCCACGCAGATGTTTTTGCGTCATACTGATGTAGCAGAACCACCATGTGAAGGGCCCCTCTGCCACGTCAAATGAATCCAGGGCATTGTCAATGCCAATACAGACGTGGACAACCACGGAAATCTATGACATGTCGGGAAATTAGGCCGATTTTCACACCGCTCGCTGCTCGGCTACGAACCCCCCTAAAGAGTTCAAAGGTGACATTTTGCATCAAAATGTCAAAACTTTTTGAAAAAAGCCTCTCCGAAACCCGGGGAGGCATTTTTGTCTGGAGGAGATGTCCTCCTATACTGTCACAAGAAAGTACTTATTCTACATCTTCGTATTTTACGGTCGCCTCTTCGTAGTCTGATACTACGAAAGTTCCGATTGTCTTTCCGCTCTCACGCACCGAAATTTCCTGACCAAGACGGCACAGAAGCTTTCTGCCTTCTGAAACTTCGAAGCCTATGCAGTAATTGGTCTCGTTCGGATACAGCATATCAGCACCACGCAAATCTGAAATAGTCACACTGACATCATAATTATTGCATAAGAACTGCGGCTTGTAGCCCGCAACCACCGGAGTTTTCCTGTCAGTTATGGTAAACGTACCATAAACCTTCTTGGCAGCAACAAGCCTCTCCGTATCAGGAGAAAAGATTGCAGCACCCCTGCCAATGGCACTTTTGTCCAGTTTTGGAGACTCCACATACATAAATCCCACATTGTCACCGGCCTCTGCATAATCAACAACTTTACGGAGCATCTCAATCTGGGATATGGTCAGATTATAATTCTTATAGGTGTCCTCCACCTGAAGAAGCCTGACCTTGTCATTGGTCCTGACAACTCCTGAACTGATCTTGGTTGTCGTCACAATGCCACGACCGGAAATGGTAAATATATCCTCGACAAACGTCGTGAACGTATCCTCCACTGTAACATTGAAGACAGCCTTGAGCTCCAGACCCTCACCGTGACATGTTCCGGTAAGTTTTGCAGTTCCGGCCGAATGACCGATGATATTCAAATCCGCATCCACAGTCGCAACATCCGGATTCTCTGACTCGAAAGCCAGGTCGTCCCAAATTTTCTCATATTCGGACCATATATAAGGCTTGAGGCTAAGTTTCTCTCCCACACCGATTGTAGCACTGGTCCTGGAAAGTTTAAGATCCAAAGAAGGATCAGGCTCAGGTTCAGGATCAGGCCCCGGTTCAGGAACACTGGTAGTGCCCACAGTCACCTCGCAAACCTTAGTAAAATCTCCATCCTGGGTATATACGGTAATCTTAGTCTTTCCGACCTTCACGGCCTTTACCAGGCCCTTGTCATCCACGGTCGCAACACTCTCGTCGTCACTGTCCCAAGTAACTCTCTTGTCCGTCGCATCCTCAGGCAGGACACTGGCAAGAAGCTGGAAATCATCCCCAACCTTAAGATCTATCGAAGTCTTATTCAAGCTGACACCGGTCACAGGTATCTTGGTCGTCTCCTTATCCTTCTTGCAGGAACTGATGGCGAGCACCACTCCCAGCGCAATCGCCAATCCGGTCAATAATCTCATTTTCATTGTATGTAGTTTTAAGTGGTTATCGGTAGCATGCAATATTATGATAATGAGACCAACAATGCAAACAATCGGCATCAGTAATTATACGTAGGTACGTGAAAAATACGTAACATTTTCTACATTTGCAGAAACACCACAACCAAATGAAGGAATACCGGGCCATCGACAACAACACCTACTTCGGCGCCGTCACCACGATGCTGAAGGAAGGACAGGACGTAACCATCAATGTCAGAGGCGCCAGCATGCTCCCGTTTCTCGCCGAAAGCCGCGGCGACCAAGTCATTCTCGAAGGAGCCGAAGCCGGCACGCCTGACGGCTGCGAAAGGGTAAAGGTCAATGTCAATGATATTGTCCTGTTCCGCCTCGGGGACCGATATTTCCTCCACCGGATCCTCAAAATCAATGACAATGACATCGCGGAGATCCAGGGAGACGGCATCCTCAACGCAAAAGAACGTTGTCATAGAGACCTGATTCTGGCCCGCGTCACCACAATAATCCGCAGCGGCAAAGACGCCATAAACACAAAATCATCCACATACCGACGAAACGTCAGGATATGGATGATTCTCAAACCATTCCGCAAGCCAATGCTATGGCTCTGGAAACGTCTATTCCTCTGATTCCAACACAAATACAGCGCTGTCATACACCTTTTTCAGAGGCGGATTCACGCCTTTGTTCATCAGCATTGACCCGGACAGGACCTTTCCTGAAAACCAGCTCGAAGACTTGTCGACATTGACCTCTGCAATACGATAGTTATTGTCGGCAGAAAGCCCGTCCAGACGGAACTGCGGAGCCGAATTGCGAGTGTCATAACTGATGCAATAAGCGAAGAATACAGCGCGCTTCTTGTCAGGAGTCACGTAAAGTACCCCATAAGCACCCGACTTGTCATAAGGAGAACCTATTCTGTACAAATCTCCGGTCATGATGATGTCACGATATTCCTTATAGCTGGCAATTGCCCTCTTGGCGAACTCTTTCTCACTGTCTGTCATTGACTTAGGCTGAAGTTCCATACCGAGTCTTCCGGCACATGCGATATCGAAACGGAACTTTATCGGAGTTATGTTGCCGGTCTGGTGATTAGGAACCGCCGAGACGTGGGAACCCATCTGGTTTGCAGGATAAAACAGGCTTGTACCGTACTGGATGCCGGTTCTTGTCAATGCCTCCGTATCGTCACTTGTCCAGAATTCATCGAAATATTTCAGCTCACCATACTCTACCCTTCCGCCGCCTGAAGCACAGGCCTGAATCATCACATCCGGATACTTTGCACGCACACGCTCCATCACATTGTACAATCCCTGCGCATACCTTACCCAGAACATCGTCTGTTCATCAGACGGAAGCCAAGACGAGCCCACATTCTCCACATGACGGTTGGCATCCCACTTTATATAGTCAATCTTGTCCGAGAGTTTCATCACATCGTCGAAAACGCCATAGACAAAGTCCTGGACCTTAGGATTTGTCATGTCCAGAAGGTACTGGTTGCGCATCGCAGTAGCAGCGTGGACATTGTCCTTGACAATCCAGTCCGGATGCTTCTCATAAAGTTCGCTTTTAGGATTGACCATCTCCGGCTCGATCCAGATGCCGAACTTGAGGCCTTTCTCGTGCGCATGGGATGCGATAAAGTCAATGCCTTCAGGCAGTTTGGCAACATTGACCTGCCAATCGCCCAGGCCGGCCCTGTCATTGTTGCGTGGATATTTGTTGGCAAACCAGCCATCATCCAGGACAAACATCTCAAGCCCCATGTCAGCCGCATCATCAATCATGTCGGTCAATGTCTTGGCATTGAAATCGAAATACGCGCCTTCCCAGCTGTTCAGAAGAGTCGGCACCATTCCATATCCGCTGTGCATCCAATAATCGCGGGCCCACCTGTGGAGATTTCTGCTGGCCTGGCCCGCTCCACTGTCACTGAAAGTCCAGATCATCTCAGGAGTAGAGAAAGACTCGCCCTTGGCCAATGTATATGCTGATGCGTATGGATTGATTCCGGCAAGGATATTAAGGATGTTGAACTCGGTAAGTTCAAAGTTCAGTCTGAAGTTTCCGCTCCAGGCCAATGCTCCGGCTACCACATCTCCTGTGGTCTCGCTGAACGTGTCAGTATCAAGGCTTATCATGAACGCAGGATTTTCCGTATGTGTGGTACGGGTTCCCTTCTTGCTCTCTATGGTCTTTATCCCGTGTGTCAGCAAGGTATTGTCAACACGCGCCTCATGAGCCCAGGAACCATACAGATGTGTAAGAAGATATTTGTCTGCCCTTATCGGCAATGCTGACGAATAGTAGTTGCGCAATGTCACGGCACCTTTTTCATTGTTTCTGATTACAGAATGAGCCGTGATTACATTCTGTTTCTTATACGCAGTATAGACCAGATCGACTTCCACGCCTTCAGCCTTGTCTGCCAGATGTATGGTTGTCTCTGTTATATTGTTGTCTGTCAATGTCCTGGTCTCATGAGAAAGATATCTGAGTTCGGTGTTCAGATCCCCGTTCTTATGGGTGATTGCCAATGCAGGTTCGTTGAAGCCCCTCCAGCCCTGTGTAGGATAGGTATCGTAAGGAGCACCATGATTGCCATGGATTCCGCTCTTGAAATCAGAAAAAGCAGACGCTTCTTCTATGGCACCGCCGAAATGCAGTGTATTCAGACGCCCGTCCTGCTCCACCCGGATAATCATGGAAACATTGTCGGTCCTGATATTGATTACAGGACCCTTTGCCTTGGCTGCACATGCCAGAAGTGCCAGCACGGCAATTGTCAAGATTTTCTTCATCGCTGTCATTAGTTCGTAATATGGTTAAGTAATCCTTAAAAAATAACTTGGTAATCTTTGCGAGTCTTTTCGGTCTATATTTCTTTTCTCATCAGTCGTGTACGTCCAGTACACTCCATCTTCGAAAAGGAATCTATCCTCGAAAATCCATCACAAATCTTTACCAACTTATTTTTTAACGCTTACTAAAAATAAAAAAGCCACTCGAATGAGTGGCTTCGTGGAGCGGAAAACGAGACTTGAACTCGCGACCCCAACCTTGGCAAGGTTGTGCTCTACCAACTGAGCTATTTCCGCATTTTGTAATCCCTATTGGTGTTTCGGGATTGCAAAGATAGGTATAATTTCTGACTCTCCAAATTTTTTTGAGGTTTTTTTGCAAATTTCTTCAATTTAATTCCAAATTGCGGAATATCTACATAAAAACCACTATGACGAGTCTATGAAAAGACTAAACCTCTACGCAAGAACTGAACTCACGAAGGAAGCGCATGTCATTCTCGAAGTAATGACGGAGGTCATTGACCTGCCACTTCAGCATCGCGATACGCTCAATTCCCATTCCGAAAGCGAAGCCGGAATATTTTTTACTGTCAATGCCGGAAGCCTCGAGCACGTTAGGATCCACCATACCGCAGCCGAGAATCTCGAGCCAGCCTGTTCCTTTACAGATGTTGCATCCCTTTCCATGACAGATGTTGCAACTTACATCCACCTCAGCTGAAGGCTCAGTGAACGGGAAGTAAGAAGGACGCATACGGATCTGTGTATCAGGACCGAACATCTCACGCGCGAACAGGAGAATAGCCTGCTTGAGGTCCGCAAATGTCACATGCTCGTCAATGTAAAGTCCCTCAACCTGATGGAAGATGCAGTGGGCACGGGCGGAAATAGCCTCGTTTCTGAACACTCTGCCAGGACAAATCACACGGATAGGGAGTTTCATATTCTCCATCGCACGGACCTGGACACTGGATGTATGGGTACGGAGAAGAAGCGGATCCTCATGACCTACAGACACGAAGAAAGTGTCCTGCATATCTCTCGCCGGATGGTTCGGAGGGAAGTTCAATGCCTCGAAAACGTGGTAGTCATCCTCGATTTCCGGTCCTTCGGCAACATCGTAACCGAATTTGCGGAAGATATTTACGATCTGCTGTCTTGCTATAGATACGGGATGCCTTGTTCCAAGAGCAATCGGGTCTCCCGGAATTGTCGCGTCGAATGCTTCAGAAGATGCTGATGCTGAAGTCGCTGCAGCAGCTTTCAACTCCTCGATTTTGGCTGACGCTTCCTTCTTCAGGACATTGAGTTTCTGTCCGAACTCTTTCTTGAGCTCCGGAGCTACTGTCCTGAACTCCTCAAAAAGCTTGGTAATCTCACCTTTCTTTCCGAGAAGACGGACTCTGGCGTCTTCCACATCCTTCTCTGTCTTGCATTTGAGATCCCTGATCTCAGCAAAGAGCTGCTCTATTTCCTCTTTCATATATTCAATTCCTTAGTATGAACTGCAAATTTAATCAAATTCCTGTTAAGATATCCTAATGCAATGCACTTTTAGTAAACGTTAAAATGACATTGGCTTTTCTTTCTTCGCAGGCTGCGCGGTTACGGGCGACTTCTGCATCTTCTCCTTACGCTTTTCTCTGGCCTTTATGTTCTTCGCGGCTCCGGTTTTCAGATACTGGGCCCACTGCTCAGGAGTAAAAATCTTTTTGTAGGTATTGTCAATCTGTTCGAACCACTTGTCTCTCACTGACATATAGAGGTCATAGTTCTCGACGCGGGCTGACTGGAGTTTGTTCATTTCGTCCTGAAGCGCCGTAAAATCGTGCTGGAGAGTGGAATCGACATAGAACACCTGCCAATATTCGAGTTTCAGAAGTTCTCCGAGACGATCGGCCTCTTTGGCCGCCATTTCCTCAGGAGTCTGGACTTTCTGCTCCTCCTGTTCCTGCGCAAAGGCATTGACAGAACCGAAAATCAGCATTGACAAGATAATATACAGAAGCTTCTTCATAAGCAAGAATCCGTTTTATTAATTGCAGAACGTATTATTTCATTATATTTGTAAATGGGACCACTACATCCCGTTCCGACAAAAGTAATGAATAATTAGTATAGAAACAAAAAACAGCATTGACTATGAAATTGAAAGCATTTCTCTGCTCGGCGGCGGTTCTTTTTTCCGCATTCGCTTCGAACAACGCAGAGGCATGTACAAACGTCATCGTGACAAAGGGAGCCAGCACCGACGGCTCTTGCATGGTATCATATGCAGCGGACTCGCACTTCCTTTACGGAGAGCTTTATTTCAAGCCTCAGGCAGACTGGAAAATCGGGAGCAAACTACGCATAAATGAGTGGGATACCGGAAAATTTCTCGGACTTATAGACCAGGTTGAGCACACTTACAAGACAGTCGGCAACATGAATGAGCATCAGCTTATCATTGCCGAGACCACTTTCGGAGGACGCCCTGAGCTTGCCGACCCGGACGGAGTCATGGACTATGGTTCACTTATCTACGTGACACTTCAGAGGGCGAAGACTGCCAGAGAAGCCATCAAGATAATGGCATCATTGACAGCCACTTACGGATACTATTCAGGTGGAGAGTCTTTCTCGATTGCCGACAAGAACGAGGCTTGGATCCTCGAAATGGTAGGAAAAGGTTCGAATGTCGTCAATGGAAAGAATACCGACAAAGGGGCCGTATGGGTTGCCAGAAGAATCCCTGACGGATATATCTGCAGCCACGCCAACCAGTCCAGGATTTCCACTTTCCCCCTCGACGACCCTGAGAACTGCCTCTATGCAGAGGACGTCATCGAGTTCGCACGCAGAAAGGGCTGGTACAGCGGTCCGGACAGCGAATTCAGTTTCTGCGACACCTATTGCCCTGCAGATTTCGGTTCGCTCAGAGGATGCGAGGCCAGAGCATGGAGCGCTTTCAATATCCTTAGCGGCGGCTGGTTTACTTTCGAGGATGAATCAGGAAAACTCGTCACCAAGGACGCATACTCATACATCGACTACGCTATGGGCCACAATGCAGAGAACAAGATGCCTTTGTGGATCAAACCTTCGAAGAAAGTCTCCTTGAAAAACGTCGCTGACGTGATGAGGGACCACTACGAGGGCACCCCTATGGATATGACACAGGATATCGGAGCGGGCGGCAACGCACTGCCTTACAGATGGCGTCCAATGGATTTCGAGTACAACGGAAAGAAATATACCAATGAAAGGGCCATCGCTACCCAGCAGACCGGCTTCTGGTTCGTAGGTCAGGCCAGAGGAAACTATCCTGATGTAATCGGAGGCATAATCTGGTTCGGAACCGATGATGCCGCAACATCTTATCTGACACCTGTTTACACAAACACAGACAAGATTCCGGGATGTTTCAGAGAGGGCAACGGAGACCTTCTCCACTATAGCGCAAACTCATCATTCTGGATCAACAACAGGATTTCCAACTCCTGCTACAGGATGTACAACATCATGGCTCCATACGTACGCGAGCGCATTGACAAATTCGAGAACGAGCAGATTGCAAAGATTCACGAAAATGACAACAAAGCTCTCGACCTGTACAAGAAAGCCATGGACAGCGCCGAGAAGAAGGGCAAGAAGACCGATGCATCATATGACGTGATGTCCGAGACCGGCAACGTCTTCCTCCCTGTCAGGAGACTTCTGACCAAGTACTCTGTCAATACTGCACAGCAGATGTTCAGAGAGTGGAAAGCATTGGAAATCACACTCTTGGTCAAATATATCGACGGAAATGTGAAGGCCCAGAACCCTGACGGAACATTCAAG
>ULIZ01078278.1_pt1 | contig 12289 bp, 9 predicted proteins | sample 1950601 | NCBI WGS metagenome assembly ULIZ01 (sample SAMEA4835456, study PRJEB28245) | human gut metagenome | biome: gut microbiome; material: fecal sample | place: Denmark | collected 2008 | reverse complement strand
CCCAAGAGCGGTTTTTCTGGAGGCTCCATCCCGCTTCGGCCAGCGCCTGGGCGCGAGGGTAAGCCTGATAGAAGAGGCGTTCTGGCGAGTTGATACATTCGCTCCAGAGCGTACCCGTCACGCCGAAGAGGTTTTCCCTTTCAAACTTCTCGTCCATGCCCCATGCTGGGTCGAGCTTATAAGTCTGTTGCAGCGAAGTGACAGGCATTCCCCAGTTCACCTCCGGCATGTCGCCGCCGCGCATCGGATAGTCGAGATAGCAGTGTTCGCCCGGGCAGAGCATGATTTTGGCTTTGTTCTTGATGGCCGCTTCGATGGCCGTCTTGGTCAGTCCGTGGCGCCAGGCAAACGTCACACATCCTGGCTGGATTTCCTTGAAGTCGGTTTCATACCAGAACATCGGCGTTTTGTTGTAGCGCGTGCGGAGCGTGTCGATGACACGGTCGAAGAGATATTTCTGCAGACGCCAGTTTTCGCTGCGGTCTGTTGTCGTGATGCCCAGCTTCTTTTTCAAGGCGCGGCATTTTTCGCAGTTCGTCCAGCAGTCGAGCGCTGGATTGCCAGCTTCGTCGCCTCCCAAGTGAATGTAGGGCGAGGGGAACACTTCCGCCAATTCGCGGAACACGTTGCCGAGAAATTCATAAACAAAAGGTTCGCCCGGACAGAGCAATTCGTTGCTCACACCACAGGTGGTGCGGATGGGCACGAGTTGTGCGCCGCAGGTCAGTTGCGGGAAACAGTGGATGGCGGCCACTTCGTGTCCCGGCATTTCTATTTCCGGGATGATCTGCACGTGGTATTTGGCAGCATAGGCCACGAGTTCCTTCATCTGCGCCTGCGTGTAGAAACCAGAGAGTGGAATCTGCATGTCGTCCATGCCCACGCGGGCCGACCCGGCACCTGTCAGTTCCGGATAAGCCTTGATTTCAATGCGCCATGCCTGGTCGTCAACGAGGTGAAGGTGGAGCGCGTTGTATTTGTAGCGGGCCATTTCCGGCACGAAGCGCTTCAGTTCCTCAAACGGGATGAAGATGCGGGCAGGGTCCACCATCAGTTCGCGAACATTGGTTCGCGGCGCGTCCTTGATGGTGAGGGCAGGCAGATAGTCGCAGCAAACCGACGAGGCGTCGGCGCGGAGCAACTGGTCGAGCGTCATCAGTCCGTAGAACACGCCCGTTGCCGTGCGTCCCGTGATGCTGACACCTTTCTCGTTGACCGTCAGCACGTAGCCCTCCTCTTCTGCCACTGAAGCGTCGATGGCCAACTGAAGCACAGCGGCCCCGCGTTTGCCCACGTTGAGGCCGCGGCCTGCGAGCATTTCGTTGGCGCGTTCCACCTCGTTGGCGAGGCTCTCAGGCGCTTTGACAATCCAGTTGCGCTTCACGGCCAGCACCTCAGCATTCTTGGCGACAGACATTTCGGCAGGAATTGGCACCAACGCTTCTTCTGGTACACACGTCACGGCCGCCTTCTTGCTGTCGGTGGCTCCGAAGAAGCGCCTCCATCCTGCGGCCCGGCGATAGTTCTCCTCGCTGCCGGCAGGCACCTCGATGTGGCATTTTTCTATGTCAACGCCTTCAAACGCGGTGGCATCGCATTGGGGCGGCACCTTGCTGAGCAGTTTGATGGAGCGCAGGTTGTTGCAACCACGGAAGGCAAAACCGCCTAAGCGCGGCGCCCCTTCAATGGTGATGCTTTCCAAATTGCTGCATCCAGAGAATGCCGCAGCACCCACTTCCTCCAGTGTGGCGGGAAGTGTCAGTTGCTTCAAGGCGTCGCAGGCAAAAAACGCCTGAGTGCCGATGCTTTTGAGGTTGGCTGGCAGCACGACAGACTCCAGACGGTGGCGTGAATGAAACGCGTTGGCCGGCAAGGTCGGGCAGTTGGCCGTGGAGAGGTCAACATGCTTCAGTTGCCAGCAGAGATCGCGCAATTGTCGGATGTCGCTGTTGCCTTTCGTGGTCAAAGTTCCAGTCAGTTTGACACTTGTGGCAGCCGCTTTCTGTCCTGCCGTAAGGTCTTTCATATTGGCGATGGTCTGTGCGCTGAGCGGACAAGCCAGGCAGAGGGCTAAGGTTAATGAGGTTAATTTTTTCATAAGTAGGTTGTCAGGTTTTTTAATCTTTGGGAAATCCAATCAGACGTCCAGCGAAACCACGCGCGAACCATCTTCCATTTCTTCGATGTTCACGTTGACGGCGTCGCCGGGCAGGAGGTCTTCGATGAGCGTCGGCCATTCGATGAAGCAGAGTGCGCCCGAGTAGAAATAATCTTCATATCCCATGTCATACACCTCTTCGATTTTCTTGATACGATAGAAATCGAAGTGGTAGATGAGTTCGCCCGTGGTGTCAGAGCGATATTCATTGACCAGTGAGAACGTGGGGCTGTTCACCATGTCGCTGACGCCGAGCACGTCGCAGAGCGCCTTGATGAGTGTGGTTTTTCCGGCCCCCATTTTGCCGTAGAAAGCGAATACCGTGTGTTCGCCCATAGCCTGCACCATTTGCCGTGCGGCCTCGTGCAGTTCGTCGAGAGAGTTTATTCTTATTTCCATGATTTCTGAAAGTTGTAAGTAGGTGTTCAGAATTAGTTTATATTGAATTGTCGTATTATTTTGTTCCTACGGCTGTCTTGAAGAAGGAGCGTAGCGGGCTACGTGACTGATGAAAGGCAGTTGTAGGGGCAAAAGAATACGGCAAGGCAATATCAGACAGGTTCTCCCCTGCATGGATACTATAAAGTAATTTTGAACACCTACTTATGTTCTTGCACAAAGTTACGCTTTTCCTGCAATCCGACAGCAAGAAGAGGCAAAAAAAGCAGTGAGGCTGTGGAGTATTCAGCTAAAAAAAGGTAATTTTGCAGGTTGAGTAATGGTAAGTAGAATGGTTTCTGCCTGTTTCTTTTGCCATTCCTGGAGTGGGTGTAGGATAGCTTGCAGAATGCAGGTTGCCACTCCTCTGAAGCTGTACAACAGAACAACAATACATTATATATATATGTTCGACATTATTATCATCTTGATACTCGTGGCCTTCAACGGTTTCTTCTCCCTGTCGGAAGTGGCGTTGATTTCAGCGCGTCGCACCCGTTTGCAGAGCGAAGCCAAGGCCGGCAGCCGTTCGGCACGCATGGCGCTCGACTTGATGAACGACCCCGACAAGTTTCTCTCCACGGCCCAAATTGGCATCACCATCGTCAGCATCCTCACGGGTCTCTATTCCGGTGAGACCCTCGCTTCCGATTTCGCCACCGTGTTGGCAGACTGGGGCGTTTCGCCCGATATGGCGCCGTCGTTGTCCAAGACCATCATCGTCTTCATTGCCACCTATCTGCAATGTGAGCTCGGCGAACTCTTTCCGAAACGCATCGGTATCGACCTCGCTGACACCACCGCCCGTCTGTCGGCGCCGTTCATGACCTTCTTCGCCCACCTGTCGTTTCCCTTCGTGTGGCTGCTTTCACACAATACGGAAATCCTCATCAAGATTTTCCGTCTCCACCGCGACAACACCCACGTCACGGAAGAAGAAATCAAAAGCGTCATTCAGGAAGGCACCGATGCTGGCGAGGTGCAGGCTGTGGAGCAAGACATTATGGAACGCGCCCTGGTCTTGGGCGACCGAAAAGTGGAATCGCTGATGACCCACCGTTCTGAAATCGTCACCCTCGACGTGAACATGACCGCCTCCGAGGTGGAGCAGGTGTTGCGCGAAACGCCTTTCGCCGCCTATCCAGTGGTGGCAGAGAATTTGGACAACGTGGAAGGTGTCGTGACGCTCAAGGAATTGGTGCTCCATTTGGGCAAGCCCAATTTCTCCCTCTCGAAAATCATGAAGAAGCCCGTCTATTTCCCTGAGAACATGACGGTCTATAAAGCCTTGGAACAACTCAAGTCGCGTCGTCTCAACCGCGCATTGGTCTGTGACGAATTTGGCCTCGTTCAAGGCATCGTCTCTCTCAAAGACATTCTCGAAGGTCTTGTGGGCAGCATCGACGAACCCACCGAAGTGCCCGACATCGTCGAGCGTGCCGATGGCCGCAGTTGGGTGGTGCGCGGCCAGTGTCCTTTCTACGACTTCCTGGCTCACTTCGACAAAGAAGACCTCTACACCACCGAGTTTTCCACCGTCGGCGGTTTGATTCTCGACCGTCTCGAGCACATTCCCCATGAGGGAGAAACCTTGACTTGGAACACCCTGCGCTTCCGCATCCTCAAAATGGATGATACGCGCATCGACTCCGTATTGGTCAAACTGATGTAGGCCTTCTGCGAAGAAAACCATGTGGCGTTTCTTCCGAAAGAACGCCCAATCTATACCCATTATGAAACATCTCCTTACGGGCCTTTGCGCCCTGTTGGGCACGGCGGCGATGGCGCAACAGTCGCCAACAATGCGCTATGCCAACCGCCTTACTCCCGTGCAGCAATACGTATGTCAGCGCACGCCTTCGCCCCTCCACATCGATGGCCGCCTCGATGAAGCGGCCTGGCAGCAGGCGGCAGACATCACGCATTTTGTTGACATCAGTGGCGGGAATCATCCCGCCCCGCGTTACCACACCACTGCCAAAATGCTCTGGGACAACGATTACCTTTATGTCGCAGCCGTGATAGAAGAGCCCCACGTATGGGCCACGCTCACGAAGCGCGACACCATTGTCTACCACGACAACGACTTAGAGGTCTTTATCGACCCCGATGGCGACGGCCATAACTATTTCGAGATAGAGGTCAACGCCCTCAACACGGTGTTCGACCTCTCGCTGACACATCCCTACCGCGCTCCGCAGCGCCCCTTCGTGCAGTTTCAGTGGAATTGTCCAGGACTGCTCGTAGCGACATCGGTGCAAGGCACGCTCAACGACGCTTCCGACACCGACCGCGGATGGACGCTCGAAATGGCCATTCCTCGACAGGCACTCGCCTCAGAATTTGAACGCGTGCTGGAGGCCAGAAAGCAGTTGCGCATCGGTTTCTCACGCGTGGAATGGCAGCACACGACAGATGCCGCAGGCCGCTACGTGAAGAAAAAAGATCGCAACGGCCGGCCTTTGCGTGAAGACAACTGGACATGGGGCGCCACCGGACTGGTGGCGATGCACATGCCAGAGCGATGGGGTTGCGTGCAGCTCTCGTCAACAACGGTGGGGACCACGCCGGAGGCTTTCGTGCCGATGGCCGATGCCGCGGAGCGTCGCCTTCTCTGGGCGGGATTCTATGCGCAGGAGGATTTCTTCAAGCGCCATCGCCGCTATGCCACCACCTTGAAAGAATTGGGCTTCTCGGAGGCCGACTTCAAGACGTTGCCGAAAGGCGTGCGACTGCACCTCGAAACCACGAGCCGAACGTATCAGCTTTTCGCCACCTATGCCAACGGGAAACGCCTGACGGTGAACGAAATGGGGCGCATCTTTTAGTGATGTCATTACTAAAAGATGCTCTTCTTGGCGTGCCACAGTTCCATTCTCCATCTGAAAAAATACCTATTTAATATATTCTCAAACCATGAAAAAAACATTGCTCACCCTCATGGCGGCTTTCTTTGCCCTGCAAATGGCCGCCCAGCCGAAAGTCTACGCTTGGATGCGTTGGGACGAAAACACAAGCAACGAGAAATCTCTGCTCAAGGAATTTAAGGAATTTAAGAAGCGCGGCATCGACGGCATCTGCCTCAATGCTGGATTTGATTCCCTGCGTACCGCCATCGCGTCGCGCGCGGCAAAAAAAGCCAATCTCGAATACCACGCTTGGATGCCTGCCATGCTTCAGCCCGACTGTCCAGCCTCTTGGTATGCCGTCAATCGTTTGGGCGAACCGGCCAACGAGCATCCGGCTTATGTGCCACATTATAAGGCGCTCGACCCTGCCAACCCCGAAGTGGGCGATTTCCTCTGCGAACAATACCGCCGCATTGCCAGCATTCCGACGGTTGACTATGTGCAGCTCGATTACATCCGCTATCCCGACGTGGTGCTCTCTGAGGGATTGTGGAAGAAATATGGCCTCGTCATGAACGGCGAATATCCCAAGGCCGATTATTGTTACTGCGACAGCTGTGTGGCGAAATTCAAACGCCTCACGGGCATTGACATCCGCCAATACACCGACCCTTCGAAGGTGGAGGCATGGGCGCAGTTTCGTTGCGACCAGATAACGGCGCTCGTCAACCGCATTGCCAAGACGGTGCATGAGAAGACAGGCAAGAAAATCAGTGCCGACGTCTTCCCGGGCCCCAACAGTTACGCCCGCTGGATGGTGCGTCAGGAATGGCAGAAATGGGATGTCGACATGCTCTTCCCGATGAACTACAATGACTTCTACATCGAACCTGCCGGATGGGTGGGCCGCGTGACAAAAGAAGAGGTGGAGAGCTTGAAGGGCAGAAACATCCCTCTCATCAGTGGCATCTTCATCTGCAAGGACTGGCGTGACAAGCAGAACGTCATCGACCCCGAATATTCAGGACTCCTACCGTCGGAAATCCGCGAAGCCGTGGAGTCGTCGCTCAAAGCCGGTGCCGATGGCATCAGCATCTTCACGCCGCAAGACATGACGCCAGAACATTGGGAGGCTCTCAAGGAAGTTCTCGGCCGCAAATAATCTATAATCAATAGAAGCCCGCGCATTGCGTTGGGCTTCTATTATTTGAATACAGTACAGGCTCGATGCGCCGTCCACGATACCACAAAACACGAATTACAGGACAATGCTAATCAGATTCTTTTGCTTACCTTTGCACGTATGAAATCCATGAAACATATCCTCATATCGGGTCTCTGCCTGCTCTCCCTGACGGGTTGCGACCTCATCGACTATCACCCCTACGATGCCAAAATCGACGGGGCGAAACATATCAATGCGCAAAACATTGAGCGCATTGAGCGCAGCACGGCGGGACGAAAGAAAATCTGTTTCGCCGTAATCAGCGACACGCAGCGTTGGTACGACGAGACGCATGCCGCCGTGAAGGACATCAACCGGCGCGACAGCATCGACTTCGTTGTTCATTGCGGTGACTTGACCGACTTCAGCGCCACCAAGGAATTTGAGTGGATGCGTGATGAGTTGCAGAAACTCCGCGTGCCTTACGTTTGTCTCATCGGCAACCACGACTGTCTGGCCACCGGACCGGAAGTGTTCCGCGCCATGTTTGGCGAGCCGAATTTTTCTTTCAATGCGGGCAACACGCATTTCGTGTGTCTCAACACCAATGCGCTGGAGCACGACTATTCGGTGCCTATCCCCGATTTCTCTTTCATCGAGACCGACCGCCAGCAATTGCCCGCTAACACTTCGCGCACCGTTGCCGTGATGCACGCCGCGCCCTACACCGACCAGTTTAACAACAACGTGGCCCGCCTCTTCCATTATCAGATGAAGATGTATCCCAATTTGCAGTTTGCCCTTTGTGGCCACCAGCACGCAACGGCGGTGTTCTATCCCTATGACGATGATTTGCCTTATTACGAATGTGGTTGCGCCCACGACCGCAAATATTTGATATTTACGCTTGACGAGGAAGGAGGTGTACGCTATGAAGTCGTGGCATATTAATCTCAGTAAATCCATTTTCCTCGCCGCCGTGTTCAGCCTCTCGGCCCTGTGTGCCGTTGCCAGTCCGTTAACCGCAGTTGGCGAGCGATGCGACACCATTGATGCCGCCGAGTTACTGCCGTCGTTTGACACCTTGCAAGTCCAGCCCGACACTGTTGAAGCCCCTGCCGCGGAGCCCACTTCTTTCTATGCCCGCCGAACGCAACGCCTGAAGCGCGACTGGGCGCGTCTCGCCCCCAACCAACACACGCTGCAGTTTGCAGGTTCCATCGGCATGTTCTCCATCGGCACTGGGTGGCATTACGGGCGCCGTAATCAGTTCGAAACGGAAATCCTCTTCGGCTATCTTCCGAATTGCAACGGCAGTGAGCACCATTACACCCTCACCATCAAGCAGCGTTACATCCCCTGGCACATCCCGTTGTCGGTGCGCAGCCAGCGATGGAAACTCGAACCGCTCACCTGCGGCGGTTTCGCCAACACCATCTTCGGCGAAGGCTTCTGGCGCCACGAACCATCGAAATATACCAAGGGATATTATGGTTTCAACACCAAACTGCGTTATAACCTTTTCATTGGACAGCGCATCAAATACAATATACCTCGGCGCCACCGCCGCTTCAACAAAAGCATCACGGCCTATTACGAACTGAGCACCTGCGACCTCTACGTTGTGTCGGCAGTGCCCAACAGCCGTGTAACGCTGACAGACATCCTCTCTCTCGCCTTTGGCCTGAAGATGGAAATCTTTTGATATGGAACAATCGGTGTTCGGCAAACAATCAGTGTCCGGCAAACAAGGGAATTGAAACGCCTTTGTTTGCCGGGCTCTTTTTTTGCGGCAGAATTTCCCCCTTCCTTTCCCTCTGGCAGCAAAAATATTTGCGTACTTTTGCAGGATAGTAAATCAGGGGCTTCTTCTTTCCGATGTTCTGTATTATATATAAGATATAAGGAGAAGGTTTGAAGGAGACTGGAAATTATTATTCACTTGCCAATTCACAAAATGTCTGCACAAAGAAACGAAGTGTTTGACGGACTGAAATTCCTCTTGATCGTGCTCGTTGCGGTCGGTCATTTCTCTGAGCCGTATAGATATACGCATAGCGTGGTGTTGGGAGGATATTCCGTTATCTATCTCTTCCACATGCCGCTGTTCATTCTTCTGAGCGGTTATTTCAGCAAACAGATAAGCCTTGAGAAGATTGGGCGAACCATCAACAATACGTGGCAAGCCTATGCGATGATGGCCTTGGTCAGTATCTTCCTGGTGGCCCACGATTGGCATTATCTCCTGTCGCCCACCTTCTCCAATTGGTATTTGTTGGCCTTGGTGTTTTGGAAAATCATGTTGTTCCTGCTGCAAAAGACGGTGCGTAAGCCATCCCTCATCCTTTGTCTGTCGTTGGTCTTCGTTCCAGCGAGTATGCTGCTCATCAACAAGAGTCCCGACGTGTTGTGCGTGATGCGCACCCTCTGTTTCTTTCCGTTTTTCGTCATTGGCGCGTTGATGCCAGAGAGTGCGCTAAAAAAGCTCCGTTCACATCGGCTCCTTCTCTTCGTGCTGACGCTCCTCGTCTTTGTCGTTGTCTATAGTTTGGGGTGCAGATACATTCACGAATTGGAATGGCACAGGAGAGGAGTCTATCAGTTGAGCAAGGAATATGGATATGGCATAGGGTGGATATTCCTGTGCAGCCTGCTGGTCTATCTCGGTTCTTTGGTCGTCTCCTTCACCCTGATGTCCATTTCTAAACTGCCGCATTGGATGTGCAAGTATGGAAGATACAGTTTGGTGTTCTACGTCTTGCAGGATGTCTCTTGGAATATCAACAAACTTTTTCCAGACATACCGATGGCGTTGCAATACGCCTGGTGCCTCCTGACGCTGTTGACGGGCGTGTTCTTCGTGGAAAAACACTGGCAAAAATGGGTGGCCCGCCCCATCAGCCGAACACATTAGGGAGACTGGGAGCTTGGCGAAAAGCCAAAGGCATCAGTCTATCTTTAGCCAAAGCGAATCAGACCTACTTATCAAAGGGATGTTCTAAAGCGCAATCTTTAGAGCATCCCTTTTGTGTCTGAAATAACCTCTCTGTCCGTGGAGTTAGCCCAGGATGATGCGGCAGGTTTGCATGGCACCGATGAGCGTGCCTTGCAGTCCGTGGGAGTTGACGTTTTGTCCCGTTTGAAAAAGGCCGGGAACGCGCCAGCGGATGGGAACGCGGCCTGCCATTCCACTTTGGCAGTCGGCAGCGATGCCATAGAGACTGCCTTGGGGCGTGGCGGTGTAGTCGCGGTAGGTGAGAGGCGTTGACGTTTCGTAGCCAATGATGGCAGTGCTGAGGCCCGGAAAGTCGCGCTCCAGGGCGGCGAGCAACCGTTGTGCATGGCGTTCCTTAAAGGCTTTATAGGCTTCGCCGCGGTGTCCAACGGTGGTGTCCTTCCAGCGTTCCACCTCCTCCCAGCGCATGTAAGAAATCACCTCTGTCGTGTGGGCGTAGCGTGGGGCGATGCTGTCGGCGGCCTGCATATAGAGGTAGCCGCGAGGCCAGTCCGCATCCGTGTATTGTTCGCAATCCCAAGGCGTGCCAGCGGGGAAGGAATAGAAATTGTAGGGAAGATAGTCCACCGTGTCGGGTTTAAATTCCAAATAAAGCGTGAAGCAGCCGACGGTTTGCGGCAAAGCCTCGATGCGGCGACGGAAAGCCGGACGGATGGCGGAAGAATTGATAAGAGAAAGCGTGACGGCGGGCGCGGCATCAGACACCACTGTGCGGGCCTCGAAGTGTTCGCCGTTGGCCGTCGTGACACCAGTCACGCCGTCGGCATCAGTGGTGATGGCGGTCACGCGGCGGCGTGTCAGGAGTTGTCCTCCCAAGGCTTCGAAGCGCTGCCGGAGAATCTTGAATAAGGTTTCTCCCCCGCCGACAATGCGGTTGGCTCCGCGGGCATAGAAATCCGTGATGAGGGCATGGAGCAGGAAAGGGGTGCGTTGGCGCGTGGCGGCAATCAGGGGCAGTCGTGCTGCAAGCACCTGACGGAGGCGCTCGTTGGTGGTGAGGCGGCGGAGCGTTTCGTCAAGACTCGTTTGGCTTGCTTCCGTCAGACGTGCCGCCACTGTCGTTTCGTCGCTGTTTTGCCACGAAGCCGCTTTTGCCGTTTCGTCGATGAGGTCGGCATAGCGCGTCAGCGCCGCTTCTTCCGTTGGAAACGCCCGAAGCATCTCTTTGATAAATGCTTCCCGGCCTGCGGCAAAGGCATAGCGCTTCCCGCCCAAGGCCACCACGTCGTAGCCCATAGGGTCTAAGGGCGACAGGGGAAGACTATCATCAATGCCCAATTGCTGGAAGAGCTCGTGGAGCGTTTCGCCAGGGGCCATGCTGCCGATGTAGTGCATCCCCGTGTCGAAAGCGGCGTTGCCCCGTCGGAAGCGTTGCAGACAGCCACCGGGAGTGGCATTCTGTTCGAGAATGGTGACCAGACAGCCGCTGCGTGCTAAGAGAATGCCGCAGGCCATGCCGCCCAAACCGCTGCCGATGATGACTGATGATTTCATGCGTGAGAAGAAGAGTGGGTGTCGGAAATATATTCTGGAGGGGTATACCCTCTTAAGTTGGTGTCGGAATAACAGACTTTACCATTACCCCCCTGGCCAAGTCTTTCCATAAAAAGCGCCCGCATTTTGTGGCGCGTTTCTCTGATGGCGGCTTCATTGTTGTCGGGCGCTGGCCAGGCGGGATGGATTTCCACTTCGATTTTCCCCCGTCGGAACGTATGGCTGCCTTTTGGAAATATGCGGTCTGTTCCGTGTAGCACAACTGGCACCAATGGCAGTTTTAGATGGGCGGCGAGGGCAAATGCGCCTTGATGGAAACGGCCGAGGCGGCCATTGCGCGAACGGGTGCCTTCGGGGAAAATCACCACCGAGTAGCCCTCCTTGACCAGTCGTCCCACTTGTTGCTGCATGGCATCAAAACCCATGTCGATGGGCAGGAAGTTGAGGCGGCGAATCACGGCACCATAGAGTGCATTGCGCCATTGCCGCTGGTTGGTCACCACCACCAGACGGGGCGAAAGCATGAGTAGGCACAGAAGGTCGAGACTCGACTGGTGGTTGCTCACCAAGACCGATGGCCGTTGCCATTCAGCCTCCTTTTCTCCCTTCATCTCCAGCTTCGTTCCAGGAAGATGGCGTGCGGCAAACCGACAGGCACGCCACATCAAGCGGTGGCGCATGGCCTCTGTGTGCTTGCCGAAGGGGGCGAGCAGCAGGGTCATTGGCAGGAGCCAGCCGAAAAGTCCAATCAGGAACAAAAGGGCGATGGCGAGGGTGCGGAAACTGTCGGAGATGTTTGGCATGATGGGTTATGGGGGGAGGAAGACGTATTCAGATAAGTAGGTGGTCAATTTTGTTTTATAATTTCAATGCAGGGACAAACTAAGTTTGAACACCTACTTAAATAAGAACGACTACCGATTTATTCGTCCTTGTTATTACCTTTGAATCTATATTTTTGTTTGGGATGATTGGGAATGCCTGGGAACAATCTCTCCATGATACCTTCCTTCAGTAGACTGGGTAGAATATGATTGCTAATATACCATTTGTTCCTATGGAGCATTGTTGCCATGTCTTCCAGATTTACCCAATCTGAAGCAATTTGTCTAAGCGCATTTATCCAATCTTGTGCTGACATTCTTTTCTTTTGGGTGCATAGAGTGCTG
>ULIZ01049710.1_pt1 | contig 12324 bp, 9 predicted proteins | sample 1950601 | NCBI WGS metagenome assembly ULIZ01 (sample SAMEA4835456, study PRJEB28245) | human gut metagenome | biome: gut microbiome; material: fecal sample | place: Denmark | collected 2008 | reverse complement strand
AATCGAGTCAACCTAAATCAGGAAAATACAATTATCCGGAAAAAGGAGGGTATTTCCGGACAAAATTGGGGAGGCATATCACAGCAACGAGTCGGCTGTATGACAGCCATGAGACGGAGCCGCCAGTCCGTAGTATGTGCCTGATTCCAAGAGGCGTTGTCAGACAGTCTGTCCAGCCTCTCTTCTTAGGCGGTCGTCAGACAGTCTGACCAATGCTTCTTCTTCTGTGGTGCATTCTGCTAGAGTCTTTTCGAATACTGTCCAACGGTATGCTGAGAGCAGCGACTTCTCGACCCAGTAGGCGAATTTCGTCTGCAAACCCGCCGTATGAAGCTTATCTTCAATGCGTTTTGCTTTCAGGTACATTTCGAGTCCGTCTGCCGTATCGTGCCACAGGTCAATGAAAGCGTAGTCGTAGCGCCCCTGCATTTTTTCCCGATTGGCAGTCTCCCTTCCTCTCTGTATGCTTCTGCCTGCTTGGTTTTGCCTCTCCAAGCATTGACCTTCCTCAGTGTTTTTCATGCATTGGTCCTCAGTCGTTTCTTCTCCGCGTTGACCTTCCTTCGTGCTTCTCTTGCCTTGACCTTCATTAGAATATCTCCAACATTGGTCATTCTCCGGACCTATCTCGCATTGGTCCTCAGTCGTTTCTTCCCCACATTGACCTTCCTCCGTGCTTCTCTTGCATTGACCTGAGGCCTCCTGCCGTGCGTCTTGCCACATGTTTTCATTCAGGAACCCGAAGGCGTCGCTCCGGATTATCCGGATTTTTTCTTTGTTGGGGAACTGCGGCAGGATGTGTCTTTCGAACAATGCGATGGCCTCCTCGCTCCGTTCCACGATGTCCAATGACGTCACATCCGGCTTTTCCGACACCATATACGCAAAGTATCCTAGCCCGAGCCCGAACGTCACGACCCTTCCCGTCGCCTCCCCAATCGGCGCCCGCATTGTCTCTATCTCGCTCGGTTTCACCCCCATCCATTCACGCCCGTCCTGCTCGACCGCCGGATACGCGAACCGCTCCCGGAAAAAGCCGATTTGCGGCACCTCCCTAAGGTTTTTGTCAATGTCAATGTCGTTGCAGATGAAGGCTTCGTATGGCCGGTAGCTGTAATGTGTGAATTTCCAATGTCGTGTGGCGGTGTCTGGAAATTTTATGTTTTTAAGATAGGGATTGTCCCGATATTTCCTGGTCTCAAGGCAATGCACTGCATCCTGGAAGTATCCGTTTATAGTCGTGTCGTCTTCCGATATTCCGCAGAACCCTGCCATGAATGCTGCATACAGGATTTCCTCAGGTAGTTCTCCCGAGGGGTCTGCTTCTTTCATAAGTCTTTCTGTTATAGCGCATGGCGTCTCATTTATGTACTCTGACATTGACCATGCCGCATTATTGTTGGCTTCCCTCTGTTCCGCCAGTTTCCGTTTCCAGTTTTCGTTCACTGTCTTGCATTTTAGAGGCACAAATATCGTATTTTTTCTCAGTATTTTTCACGAAAATCCTAACCGGTTTTGAGAATTGAAAATCCTTTACTATCTTTGCATTCCTTTTCGGACACAGAATGCGACAGCTTCCAACCAGGTCGTATTCAGCGATGGGCTTCATGTTATGAGTCTTCCGGAAGGGATTTGCGAGCGTGTTGTAATTGGTAGCCAAGCCAGACTTAGGATCTGGTGCCTTCGTGCGTATGGGTTCGAGTCCCTTCGCTCGCACGGTTTTTAGAGATCGGGGAGTGTTCCCCGGTCTCTTTTTTTGCGCCCGCGGGAGGAGTTCTGGACAGTATTAGTTTCCGCTCCATCCAGGTCTCATGAAAGAGCGGTCGGAGGTGCGGCCGTGGGAGGCATGGCCGCCCATGGCCTTGTGAATGGGATGTCGGGCGCGAGCCCGACAAGGATGAGCGAAGCGAACCTCCCACGGCCGCACCTCCGCCGGGCGCGATACAGACCTTGAAATAACGCAAAACAATAATGGCAATCCGGCCGTTTTCCGTGTCGGGACGACGCCACGCCCTCAATCATAAAATTCTATCACACAAATAGTTACAAATTGCTATGTGGATTTCTGGCCAAAAAAAGCCCGCAAATCCACGCTAAAAACAAATGGTATCTGATTATCAATGTATTACGAGCGACCGTGTGGCACCGTCCCGCAAAACGGGTAAGCGTCTCCGGCTTTACGTATTGTCCCACGCTATCAGTATCTACTTACTTTATTTTTAGGTCGAATCACGCCAGGAGGTGTCGGCAGATTGGAAGTTTAGAACCGCTTGACTATCAGGTAATTATAAAACGCAAATCCGCCGACCCCTATCTGGCAGGACGCTTACGAAAAAGCATCACGAGTCAACTTCGTGGACAGGCAGGTGACCTTGGCGGGGCTTGTCTCTTCGCGGTGACGATTACCCGAGTCCAATCAGAGCCCCCAGACTGTCCGAAAAGTCCTCGCGAGACTGAAATACCCCTTACCCCTATGCAAAGACAGAAGTGGATTCTCGATTCTCACTGAGAAATGTTTGACTTTTCGGACAATCTCCCCGGTCATCTGACAAATAAAACCAAAACGAAGAGCCTTGCCATGCCGGCCGGGCTCTTCGTGTAAACCTTTGTCTGGAGTCAGCTGTCTAGCTTATCTCCGTTCTCATTGTAGAATTCATACTGCAAAACGCTGAAGTCCTGGACTTCCTCGTGCTTGATCTTGCACTTGTACTTTCTTCTCCACTTCCTGAGGAAAGAATTGAATCCCCTGGAAATATAAGCACCCAGAATTGGTCCTGTCTTGAGAATGAAAGACTTGACATCGTTCTCTGTTGCGTAGAAGGAAATCTTGCGCTCAATGTCCTCATCGATAACAAGACTCGGAGCAATCTTACCAGTGCCGTGACAAACCGGACAAACCTCAGTCGTATTGATTTCAGTCACAGGACGAATCCTCTGCCTCGTTATCTGCATCAGACCGAACTTCGTGAGAGGGAGCACATTGTGCTTGGCCCTGTCATCCTGCATAAGCTCAGTCATGTATTTGAACAGCCCGTTCTTGTGATCCTGATTCTCCATATCAATGAAGTCCACAATCACAATTCCGCCCATATCTCTGAGCCTCAGCTGTCTCGCAATTTCCTCTGCGGCGTAGCGGTTCACCTCGTAGGTATTCTCTTCCTGGTCATTCGTCTTGGCCCTGATACCACTGTTGACATCCACCACGTTAAGCGCCTCTGTCGATTCTATAACAAGATATGCCCCCTGTTTAATGGGAACCACTTTACCGAAAGAACTCTTGATTTGCCTGGTAACTTCGAAATGGTCGAAGATAGGCTCCTTGTCATCATAGAACTTTACGATCTTCTCCTTGTCCGGCGAAATCTGGGAAATGTACTTTCTGATTTCCTCGAACTCCTTAGTGTCATTGACATACACATTGGAGAAACTGTCATTGAACAAATCTCTCAATATTGTCGTGGTCTTGCTGTACTCTGAAAAGAGCGGCTGGATACTCTTGTTTTTCGACAATTTTGACCAGGAACCTTCCCATTTGCTTATCAATGATTTAAGCTCGGATACAAGAATCGCTGCATTTTTACCTTCGGCGGCGGTCCTGATAATCGCGCCATAATTCTGAGGAAGAATGCTCCTGACCAATGTTTCAAGTCTTTTCTTCTCTTCCTTTGAAGAGATCTTCTGGGATATGCTCACTTTCTTCGCGAAAGGGAGGAGTACAATATTGCGTCCTGCCAATGAAATCTCGGCCGTAAGTCTGGAACCTTTGGTGGAGATAGGCTCCTTCACAATCTGGACAATTACCATCTGCCCCGGCTTGAGTATGTTCTCGATCTGACCCTCTTTCTCAAGAATAGGTCCAAGCTGAATGCCCGAAAACAACTCGCCTGCATCGGTATTCGTATTAGTCTTGCGGACGAACTCGTCAAACGCAGTGAAATAGAAACCGAGATCCAGATAATGGATGAAAGCTTCCTTCTCGTCTCCGATATCCACAAAGGCAGCGTTGAGCGCAGGCATAATCTTCTTCACCTTGCCGAGGAAGACATCCCCGACCGTGAAACTGTGCCCCTTGCTGGACTCCTTGTTCAGTTCGATGAGACGATGGTTCTCCATCAATGCAATCCTTACCTCATCAGCGCCGACATCTACAATCAAGTCTTTGACTGATTCTTTTTCAGATTCCATCAGGATAAATCAATATTTATTAGTAAAGCAATACATTGCGGTACTGGCCGCAACGACAGTCGAAAAGGCAAGCCTTTTCACAAATAAAAACTAAAGAGGCCGTCCGGACTACCGGTCAGCCTCTCTCTTCTAGCAGACTGCTAAAATGGCAGACACTGAAAAATTACTTCTTCTTATGTCTGTTCTTGCGCAAGCGCTTTTTACGCTTGTGCGTTGCCATCTTATGTCTTTTTCTCTTTTTACCGCTTGGCATAGTTTGAAAAATTTAAAATTTATTTCTTAACAGCACTTGTGAAGACCTTAGCCGGTTTGAAAGCCGGAATGTTGTGTGCCGGGATTGTCATGGTCGTGTTCTTTGTGATATTGCGTGCAGCTTTCTCAGCTCTGTGCTTGATGATGAAGCTACCGAATCCACGAAGATATACTGGTTCCTCTCTTACGAGTGAAGCCTTTACAGTTTCCATGAAAGCCTCGACAACAGTCTGCACTGTTGTTTTCTCTAATCCGGTTGACTTGGCAACCTCGTTAACGATCTCTGCTTTTGTCATAACAACTGATATTAAATATTACTGTATCTTTATTTGCAAATTGGGTGACAAAGATAAGGTTATTTTTTTTATTTACAAACAATTACGATAAAAATCATGGTTCTAAAACGGTAAACTCCCGATATTGCGGAATCTCGCAGCATATCGTCAAAAATTTCGTTTTTACATTTTTATTGTGCAGATTTGCAAGATTATGTGCCATTTCGGACACCGGACGACACCGGACGACACCGGACACCGGCTCTGGCATAGAGATTGACTTATATATAATATGGTTCATTTTGTATTCTTCTGCATGACAAATTGTCAGAAGTGGGGAATCATGACTTATTTATAGAAAACACATAGTATATTATGACAGATAAATTTTCGGATATCATGGCTCCAGAAGGTGCCGAAGTCAGCATCATACCGGTCATGGCAGGTGACGTCTCATCCAAATTCGAGGAGACCGAACTTCCTGACTCCTTGCCGCTTCTTGCGCTGAGGAACGCGGTCATTTTCCCCGGCGCCATCTATCCTATAACGATAGGCAGGGAAAAATCTATAAAACTCATCACGGATGCACAGAAGAGCAACTCATTCATCGGTGCAGTTCCGCAGAATGATGTCGCGGTGGAGGATCCGGGAGCCGAGGACCTGTTTCCGTTCGGAACCGTCGCCAGAATCATCAAGACCTTCGAAATGCCTGACGGCACCATTTCAGCTGTGCTCCAGGGCCTGAAAAGGTTTGAACTGGGAGAAATCCTCTCCGAGAACCCGTATTTGCGCGCAAACGTCCAGTATCTTGAGGACATCAGCGCTGACATGTCCCAGAATGACGTGAAAATCATAGCTGACTCCTTGAAAGAGAAGTCGGTAGCCATTCTCAGGTCATCCTCACTCGCACCTAAGGAGGCCGTGACGGCATTGAAGAATATCGAGGACTTTGACTTCCTCGTGAACTTCATTGCCACCACCATTGAAGTGGAAAACTTCCACGACAAGGTCACACTGCTCAAGTACGAGGACATGAAGACAAGGGCAATGCAGCTGCTAAATGTCTTGGACACCCAGGTCGAACTCTTGAAAATCAAGCAGGAAATCAATTCCAAGGTCAAGAACGAAATCGACCAGCAGCAGAGGGAGTATTACCTTAACAACCAGCTCCGTACCATTCAGGAGGAACTCGGTATGGACGGGGATGAGGAGATAGAAAAACTCCGTGCCGAGGCAGCCAAGAAGAATTGCTCTGCGGAAGTGAAGGAGATTTTCGAAAAGGAAATCGCCAAGCTCGAGAAGTACAATCCGTCATCTCCGGACTACAGCATCCAGTACAACTACGTGAAATTCATGTTGGACCTTCCATGGAACGACATGTCCAAGGATAACCTTGATCTCAAGCACGCCCAGAAGGTTCTGGACGAGGACCACTACGGACTGGAAAAAGTCAAGGAGAGAATTATCGAGTACCTTGCCGTCCTGAAACTCAGGGGCGACATGAAATCCCCTATTCTCTGCCTCTACGGCCCTCCGGGAGTAGGAAAGACCAGCCTCGGAAAATCCATCGCCAAGGCAATCGGCAGGAAATACGTCCGTATCGCACTGGGCGGTATGCATGACGAGGCGGAAATAAGAGGACACCGCAAGACATACATCGGCGCATTGCCGGGCCGTGTCATCAACGGCATCGCCAAGGCCAAGACATCAAACCCTGTCATGGTCCTGGACGAGATAGACAAACTCAGCAGCGATTTCAAGGGCGACCCGTCATCGGCTCTCCTCGAAGTACTTGACCCAGAGCAGAATGTCACATTCCACGATAACTATCTGGACGTCGATTACGACCTCTCGCACGTGCTGTTCATAACCACTGCCAATGACATTTCGACCATCCAGCCGGCCCTGCTCGACAGAATGGAACTTATCAATGTTACAGGATATCTTGCAGAGGAAAAGATGGAAATCGCCAAGAAATTCCTCGTCCCTAAGGAACTCGAGGAGCATGGCATCGGCAAGAAGGACCTGAAGATCGACAAGGCTGCAATGGTAGAAATTATTGACCAGTACACCCGCGAATCCGGTGTCCGCGGTCTTGAAAAGCAGATTGCGAAGATTGCCCGCGTTACGGCCAAGAAGATAGCCATGGGCGAGTACTATCCTTCTGTCATCAAGAAGGAAAACCTCAAGGAATATCTCGGACTGCCGACGGCTTTCCATGACAAACAGAATGGAAATGAGGGAGTCGGCGTGGTGACAGGCCTTGCATGGACACAGATGGGAGGCGAAATCCTCTTTGTCGAAAGTTCAGTCAGCGAAGGCAAAGGTGCGCTCAGCATGACCGGTAATCTCGGAAACGTGATGAAAGAGTCTGCAACTATTGCATACCAGTACATCAAGGCCCATCCTGACATGGCAGGAATGACCGCCAAAGAGTTCGCCGAGAAAGACATCCACGTGCATGTTCCGGAAGGCGCGACCCCGAAAGATGGTCCGTCAGCCGGCATAACACTCGTAAGCTCAATGCTGTCCGCGCTCAAAGGCGTCGCTGTCAGAAAGGGTATTGCGATGACCGGTGAGATGACGCTCCGAGGAAGAGTCCTGCCTGTCGGCGGTATCAAGGAGAAGATTCTTGCAGCCAAGAGAGCCGGCGTGGATACTATCGTGATTTCCGAGGACAACAGAAAGGATATCGAGGATATCAATGAGAAGTACATCAAAGGCATGACATTCCAGTATGTGAACAACATCGAGGATGTCGTCAGATTCATATTCGTGTAATGGACGTCAGAATAGAACAGAGCTGGAAAGAGGCGCTGAAGGACGAGTTCGCAAAACCGTACTTCACGTCTCTGGTACAGTATCTTCATAAAGAAAAGGCTGAAGGCCGGCAGATATTTCCTCCGGGAGGGGAGATATTCAAGGCCTTCGAGCTTACACCTGTTGACAAGGTCAAGGTCGTCATCCTGGGGCAGGATCCCTACCACGGAGCAGGACAGGCCATGGGCTTGTCATTTTCCGTTCCAGAGAACGTCCCGGCCCCTCCGTCCCTGAAAAATATCTTCAAGGAGATCGAGTCCGACCTCGGGATAAAGATGAGCGGATGCCCTGACTTGCGCAAATGGGCGGACCAGGGAGTACTTCTTCTCAATGCTGTCCTGACTGTCCGTGCCGGTGAGCCTACCTCTCACAGCGCCATCGGATGGCAGCAGTTTACCGATGCTGTAATCAGTTATATATCACAGCATTGCGACGGAGTAGTCTTCCTTCTCTGGGGCAATTTCGCAAGGAGCAAAAAGGCATTGATAGACACTTCCAGACACCATGTCCTGGAGGCGGCTCACCCGTCGCCACTTGCTCGCGGCGCCTTTTTCGGCTGCCGTCATTTTTCCAAAACCAATGAAATTCTCATGTCTGAAGGCAAGACCCCGATAGACTGGCAGATATAGTTTGTAAACGTATGACAAAAGCTTTGTTTCCGGGATCATTTGATCCATTTACAGCAGGTCATCTGAATATTCTGAAACGTGCCCTGACAATGTTTGACGAGGTCATCGTGGCCGTCGGCATAAATCAGGACAAGCGCGGCTTCTTCGATATGGACCAGCGCATAGATATTATCAGTCAGGCAGTTAAGGGCCTTGACGGGGTAAGCATCATAAAGTATGACAACCTCACCATCGATACCTGTCACGAACTCGGAATCCGCCACATCGTCCGTGGCGTAAGAAACATGATCGACTTCGAGACAGAAAGGTCAATAGCCGACGCCAACAGAAGGCTCGCACCTGACATTGAAACCATCATAATCCCTACAGCTCAGGAGTTTGCGCACATCTCATCGTCAGCGGTGCGTGACATCCTGAAGCACCACGGCAACACCTCGCTTTTCCTGCCGGAAGGCGTCGTCCTGCCGGCCGCAAAGGCCTAAGGCAAGGTCAATGCCACTGTCGGAATCAGGTCAATGTCAATGACTTGTTCCGCCTTCGGCGCGAGTTCACGTCAATGATAATCTGTAATTTATATGAGCGTCATGAGATACTTTAAGACAATGGTACTGGCAGTTGCACTGGCATTGACCTGCATCACTTCGGGTGCGCAGCAGGTGGATTCATCTGCTCTTAAGGCTCTGGACGCGAAACTGGATGAATATGTCCGTGCGCTTGAGGCAATCAGGCCGGAAGACCAGAAGCAGGATTGTGCGGCTATCATTGAAAGCTGCACGGATTCCATTGTGCGTCAGCATGTTGCGTTGAAATTATATGCTGATTACATGTCGTCTCCGGTGATGGGTGCAGAGGCGGTTGCAATAGACATCGCAGACAAATGGTTTTTTACCGGAAAGGTCAAGATGAAGACTGACATTGACCTTATGAATGCGCGGATTTTTGCGGATTTCAACAGGAGTTCCCTCATCGGCGAACGTGCTCCGGCATTGACAATGGAGGATTCCCGCGGCGATTCTTTGACTCTTTTCTGCGCTCCGTCCAAGCGTTACAGTATACTTTATTTCTATGACACCGGCTGTCCGGACTGCCTCGTGACTTCGGTCATGTTGCGCACAAGTCTTTCATTATCAAAGCATCCTCTGGATTTTTATGCGGTCTATGCCGGGGCTGACAGTCTTTCGTGGCGAGAGTACAGGGACAAGCGTCTGGATATCAAGTCGCCTATGGTGGATGTCCATCATCTCTGTGACCCTGAAGTGAAGTCGGATTTCCAGCTCAAGTACGGTGTACTTAAGACCCCGCAGATGTTCCTGATAGGGAAGGACAATGTCATTCTCGGTCGTCGTCTGGATGTTCCGGCTCTCGAATCAATGCTGGCAAATATTTATGCTTCAGATGATTACAAGTACGGAAGTGATGAATCGAATGCTTTGCTTGACAGGATTTTCGGCAGTCTGGGAGATGATTTCAAGGTGGATGATGTGAATGCCCTGACGGACAGGATCGCGTCTCAGTCTCTGCCTGACGTTGCTGCCTTCAAAGAGACGCTCGGTGACCTATTCTATTGGATGTCAGATAAATACGACGGAAGATACAAGGAAGCCGACAAATACCTCATTGACAAGTATATATTGTCACGCCCGGACATCTGGGATACCCAGGCAGATACTGTCAATGTCATCGGCTACGCCAGGACGATGTCGGACCTTCTATCCAGGTCAATGCCGGGTTCGCATTTGCCGTACTTGAAAATCTACGGAACACTGGCTGCCGGCGGCGTCCCGGATTTTATCATGAGCGCCTCGGAACTTCCTTCGGAAGCGGTTAAGGTCAATGCAAGGTCCCGTGTCTGGAATCTCCGCCGTCTGCCGTCGGATACATACATTTTCTTTTTCGATACCAAGTGCCGGCATTGCAGGGAGTCTCTTGCAGCATTGACAAAACTCATGTCAGCAAATCGGAAAATGAGGGTGCTGTTCGTTTCTCTTTATGATGATTCGGCTGTTCGCAGGGGAGTTTCTCCTCTGGAAAGTGTTCTGGATTCGTTCGACCTGCAGTTGCTTCCGATGACTGTCAAGGTCGGGAAAAAGGGCTTTGCAGGTGAAAGATATGTGGATTTTGTCCGCATGGCGGGAAATACGTTTGGTGATAAAGGAAAATAATCCTATCTTTGCCAAGTTGAATTGAGGTATGGTGTAATGGCAGCACAAGTGATTTTGGTTCACTTAGTCCACGTTCGAGTCGTGGTATCTCAACACGAGGGCGTTTTGAAACGAGAGTTTTGAAACGCTTTTTTCGTAGGCCGCAGGTATGGCCTGGTTTGTTGGATAATTTCCGCATTGACCGTTTGCCTTAAAGATTTTGAGCATCAGAGGTGAGAATTCATTATATTTGCTTCATAAATGACTCACAAAATGAACAGAAGACAAATTCTTAAGACATTGACAATGCTGGTCTTGCTCCTGTTCAGGCGGACCGTCTGGAAAAGGAGCACGGGCAGGATTTCGACGCGATTCTCATCCTGATGGGAACGAATGATTTCAATGCCGGTGTCAATGTCGGTGAGTGGTACCATGAGGAGACCGTCCAGGTGGAGGCTGCCGCCGGAGAGATGAAGTCAATGAAAACCAGACAGCACAGGACATTGGTTTTCGACAATTCCACATTCAAAGGACGCATCAATATTGCAATGGATCTGCTGAAGAAGATGTTTCCGCGCAAGCAGATAATTCTGATGACTCCTCTTCATCGCGGTTATGCGAATTTTGCTGAAAACAATGTGCAGCCTGATGAGAATTACACTAACAGCTGCGGGGAGTACGTGGATGCCTACATCCAGGCCATCAAGGAGGCAGGCAATATCTGGTCGGTTCCTGTCATTGACCTGAACGCCATTTCCGGTCTTCTTCCGACCATGAGTGAGCAGGCGGATTATTTCCCTCATGACACTGACAAACTTCATCCTTCTGATGAGGGACATGCCAGGCTGGCCAAAGTCCTGGAGGCCCAGCTTAGAAGCATAGCTCCGAGAACGGAATAGTATTCGGCGGCTTCACCGCCGGCCGGGCGCGTCAAAACAAGTCGATGAAAAGGTAAGAGTCAGCATCGTCTTCTCGCTAAAACTATTGACATTCTGTTGATGATTCATTATATTTGCAAAAAGTGACGTTATAACGTGAGTTTTTATGAAGATGAAATTATATCATGGTTCTGTCAATATCATAGAGAGACCTGAATTCGGGTTCGGAAATACGAGAAATGATTACGGTCTTGGCTTTTATTGTACAGAGCATATTGAATTGGCCAAGGAGTGGGCCTGTGCTGAAAACCGGGACGGGTTTGCCAATGAGTATGAGCTGGAAACGGATGGATTGAGCATATTGAACTTGTCCGATAATCAGTTTCATATACTCAACTGGCTTGCGATTCTCCTGGAAAACAGAACTTTCGTTATCGAACAGGGACTTTCTTTTGCCGCAAAAGATTACATCCTTTCTGAGTTCCTTCCGGATTATAAGAATGTGGATGTGATACGTGGATACAGGGCAGATGATTCCTACTTTTCATTTGCTTCAGCATTCCTGAACAATACTATTTCACTGGAGCAATTGGGAAGGGCCATGAGGCTTGGGAAACTTGGAGAACAAGTTGTTCTTAAAAGCGAACAGGCTTTTCGGCATCTAATGTATTCGAAATCTGTTCTCGCTGACAATCAGACATATTATCCGAAAAAATTCGCTCGGGACAGGACCGCCCGGGAGTCTTTCAGAAAAGAAAGGGGAGAATCGACTTTGAATGGCATATATGTTATAGATATTGTGAGAAATAACTGGAAAAATGATGATTCGCGCCTACGATAAGTTGTATTTGGAAGATGCTATGCGCAATCTTGCCGTGGCTCTGGATTATGGAGCCATGTCATGTGCTGGGGGTATCGGCGAGTTCTATGACCGGATGCTTGCCGGAAGGGTTATTCGTCATTTTGAGAGCGGCAATCCGCGATTTCTTGTGGGAATGTCCGGCATTGATTTGGCCCAAAGTATTATTGAAAGTACCGGCGGACGTTTTGACAGGTTCGACTATGTGCTTGAAGATCGTTCTGTTATTTTTTGGACCGGCTGGGTACTTGCTTATCTTCAATGGTTTACGGGAATGTCATTTGA
>ULIZ01024615.1_pt1 | contig 12392 bp, 10 predicted proteins | sample 1950601 | NCBI WGS metagenome assembly ULIZ01 (sample SAMEA4835456, study PRJEB28245) | human gut metagenome | biome: gut microbiome; material: fecal sample | place: Denmark | collected 2008 | reverse complement strand
GTCAGTAGAACTGACAGAGTCAGTAGAACTGGTGCCAAATTGGTCCAGTAGAACTGGTGCCAAATTGGGACTTCTCCCGACCCACAAATACTGGACGTCACTCGCGTATACGGAAATTAAAACCAAACAAGCATGAAAGCAAAACACTTTAAGCAGCTCGGGAAAAACTGGGCTTTGTACTCGGAAGTCAATACCAAGTACTGTAATTGGACCCCATCCATCGCAACGGTCCACGAAGGCATGATTTGGCCGAACGGCATTTCGGTCAAGTTCCTGTGGTTCGGCGTGACCCTCATTCGCGTAAGCGAATAAATCAAAGATCCCCGGGGCCAAACGCTCCGGGGATTGTTGTGCAGAAATAAGTTTTTAATTTGTATAAGGTTTAATTATATTTGAGGCATGGCACGAAGTACATATAAAATGAGTCCGCTCGCCTATATGGAGGAGGGACAGAAAAGGCGAGACGCCGGAGATTTTGTAAAGCCCACCGATGCGGAGGAGCTTTATTTTGCATTCATTGAGTATTGCAAATTCATGAAGGATAACTATTTCTCCCAGGCTCACAAGAATAAGAATGGCGACGACTGCAGCGTCTACATTTCCCGCCCGATGACCATCGAGTCATTCAGGCTGTTCGCTGGGATCAATCCTGTTGAGTACGGGGAACTCACGGGGGATCCGGTAGCAGCTGCAATTGGTGGCACCATCGAGGACGCCATCAATTCCCAGCAAATTGAGGGAGCCCTGGTTGGCAAGTACGCTGCCAGCCTCATCCAGGTGCTTCAAGGACGCAAGACCAATGTCAACCTGACGGGAGGCATTACTCTCGAACAGATAACAGGAATGGAGGTAAAATAAAATGGGACGCCGGCTTCAATTTGACACCAAAGGCAACGAGAAACAGAAGGAAGTGGCTCGGTTATGGCTTGATGACTCGGTCACTGACATTCTGTATGCTGGCACGAAAGGTGCTGGCAAATCCTACCTCGGGTGTTCCTTGATAGCCGGCGATGCCCTCACCTACCCAGAGACATTTTATTTTATTGCGCGTAAGACGGCTGCCGACCTGGTCCGGTACACTATTCCCTCCATCTACGAGGTATTTACCCACTGGGGTATCACGGAGGACTATTACCACTTCAATGGTCAATACAATTTCTTCGAGTTGTACAACAAAAGCCGCATCTACCTCATCGATGCCAAGTATAACCCCAGTGACCCCATGTATGAGAGGTTCGGTTCCATGCAGATGACTCGGGGATGGATCGAAGAGGGTGGCGAGTTTATCCGCGAGGCGAAGACCAACCTCCAGGCTTCCATCGGTCGATGGAAGAATGACGTCTACAAGCTGGCTCCCAAACTCCTCATCACCTGCAACCCGTCCAACAATTTCCTCTACACGGACTACTACAAGCCATGGAAGGAGAACAAGCTGCCTCCTTGGCGTCGGTTCGTCAAAGCTCTGCCCCAGGACAACAAGACTCTCCCAGACACGTACATTGAGGGGCTTCTCCGGAACCTGACCCAGTCGCAGATCGAGCGACTGGTCTTTGGCAACTGGGAGTATGACGATGACCCGAATTGGCTGGTCGACTATGATGCAGTGTGCGACATGTTCAGCAATGAGTTCGTACTCCCGACGGGCAATCGGTTCATTAGCACTGACCTTGCCGGGAAAGGTAGAGACAGTTGGGTGGTTGGAACCTGGGACGGCATGGTCTGCCGGATCCCCATTGCCAAAGGCTTCTCGGAAGGCAAGGAGATGGAGGAGAAGATCGCCAAATTGGCCACCGGTCTGAAAGTCCCCCGGTCCAGCATCGTCTCTGACGCTGACGGACTTGGGTTCTACTTGGAGAGCTACCTGAAAGGCATCCGGGAGTTTCATGGAGGACAGTCAGCCATTGACTCCAAGACGTACAACAACATCAAGTCGGAGTGCGCATTCAAGCTGGCGGAGCTCATCAACAAGCGCCAGATCCACATCATCTGCTCTCCCGAAGTTCAGGAGAAAATCAAGCAGGAGATGACGGTGCTCAAGTCCAAGAACACGAACTCCGCTGAGCAGAAGCGAGAGCTCATCTCCAAGGACACCATGAAGCAGCTCCTCGGAAGGTCACCGGACTTCCTGGACATGCTCATCATGCGAATGATATTCGAGATCAAGCCGAAGGCGACTGGCATGAAGTCCGCCAAAATCATAATCCCAGCGAAGCGATGATACTGGACATTATAACCCTCATCCACAACATGGTCAAGATGGTCAACCCTCTGGCCGTCTTTGAGTGTGACCAGGCTCGGATGCTGAACGTCAAAGTGGACACGATGGAGAGGTTTGTTACAGACTCGGACGGCAATCGGGTATCGTCCGACTTTGTCTATGTTGAGGAGCCAACCACTGGCTACTACGATACCCCGTACCGGGGCTACCCCACTCAGCGTACCATCATGCAGGTTTACTTCTGCAAGTTTGAGCCGATGGCCAACGATGCCTACAAAGGCGACACGAAGTTCAGCCAGAACTCGCCCACCATCGGACGACTGGAGTTGAAGAATCAAATTGAGGAACAGATGGTCAGGCCTTTCCTCTACTTGCTCAAGACCTCTCAGCTGGTCAAGCAATATCCGGAAATCATGAACACTGTCCGGGTGCTGTACCCGTCTTCCAGGTTTGACGCCAATGAGGTAAGCGTTGGGCTGGAGTTCACCTTCAAACAGGACTGGTGCATTGAACTGTACAAGAACAAGATCTGGCGCCCCCTCCTCGAAGTGGTAAAGCCCGGGTTTGACTTGTCGGGGCACACTCTATTCTTTGACCGACAGGACTTGCCCATGCCGGTCTATCCCCCAGTCTGGAACCAAGCTTTGGTGCACGCAGAGGGTTTGTCTCTATTGGCATTCGCCATCTCGAAAACAAACAATTTTATTGGACAACTTACTGTTGATGGGAATGGCAACTTAGCAGTAGATTACCCATGGACCAAAGAGGAGGGGTGGAAAAAGTCGAGTGTGACGTACCCCAACCCCGGCCCTGAGTTCGTCGTTCATAGAATACATATCGATGACATCCCCGACCCCTACTGGAGTCTCAAACACTGTTACATAAAATGATACAGCGAATCGACATACAAGGCGGTCAGATGACGTTCGGCCAACGCATAGAGCTTGGCCGGATCATCACTGACAAGGAGATGACCGACATTGACAAGATGAAGGAAGGCATGCAATGTCTCGGCGTCAAATGGAGTCTCAGGAACACCTCCGAAATTGTCGAGTACTGGTATGAGGTTCTTCTGGGCATTAAATATTGGATCGAGCGAGAACAGACTGAGCTCAAGTACGAGCCCAGTGCCGAGGAAAAGGCAGCCGGCATTGCTCAATTCTCTTTGGTGGTTGGCGAGATGGCCACCATCACTGCACTGGCCAAGGACTACTCGAAAGACCCGGATGAGATTCTGGAATGGAAATACGGGAAGGTGTACAACCTCCTTTTCACCAACTTGCAGAGTCACCTCTTCCGGGAGCGACTGAACAAGGAACTGGAGCGTAAGGCTCAGCAGAAAGCCAATGCTCGCAAACCCAGAAACAAATGGCGGTAGGACTGGAACAGATATTGGCTGAGGGTCTCACCCAGATGAGGGACGAGATCATCCGGGCATCACAGGACGCCGGGCAGGAAGCCTCCGGCAGAACCTATGCTCAGATAACAGTCCAGACGGGACGAGAAGGGGAAACAGTTTGGGGAACGATCGAAGCTCCAAACTACTTCTACACTCTCATCCGGGGACGAGGTCCTGGAAAGATCCCCGCCAATTTGGGACAGATCATCATGGAGTGGGCAAAGCTCAAAGGCATCACATTCTCGGATCCCAAGGACCTGGTCCGATTCGGAAATGCCACTGCATGGAAGATAAAACGAGAAGGCTCAGAGCTTTACCGCAATCACATTTACGTTGACTTGGTCGACACTCCCGCTGATAACTTCGAGGAGTACCTGGCTCAGCATTTGGACAAGACAATGGAGGTCCTCATTGAAGAGGCATTCACTCCTGACAACAATATGGACCACGGATATATAATATAACGCGATATGGCAATTACCAATCAACCGGCTGAGGATTCTTTATACTCAGCATATTCGCAAATACCAGTTGAGACCGACAAATCAACACCTGGGCTTGAGGTCAAGACTCAGAACTTTGACGAGGACAATATGGTCTCGTTGAACATTATAGACAATGAGGCGGTCGAAGTAATTGATAACAGTGGAGATAGTAGTAACAACTATTCTGTGAAGTTTCCTCTCCGTAGAAAGGTGATACCCGGGGAATGGTATGCTTTTAGGGTTTCTAGCGGGGCTGGAGTGGGTGCCACTTCACTCACCGTTGCTTTGTTCCAAGGAACCAGTTCGGGTAATCTTACCACTGTGATTGCTAAAACAAATATACCAATTGGTGACAACATGACGTGGAAGGTTCAGGTACCGCGCATTAATACAAAAGGATCCCCCCGCGATTTCCTTGTCATTTTTGCAGGTATTGAAGGAGCAACAGCTGGAGTGAAGGTTACTCTCTCAGGTATGAGTTTGGCCTACGGGAATAACTTTGTCGGCTATAGCCCCAGTCCAGTTAAAGCAGCGAACTCACTAACTGAAAGCATCGACATCTACAGAGACTCGGGATTTGGGACGACGAAGAAATACGACCTCAGTTTCTTGGCAAAAGCCGGATTCCGGGACGACAGACTTAGAACATTTCCGTACACAAACCAACTCATCGGCTTTGCCATTGACTACAGTCTCATATCGGCATATGCTTACAGAGGCATCGGCGAACGAAACTTCAATGTTCGATATGCCTCCCGGGGAGTTAGGGCTCGATTCTACAAAGCTAATTTCACCGAGTCATTCTTAGGACTCGTACTGACTGACCGGGTTCCTGACAACGACAGGAATCTGTATGTAAAAAAATACCCCGAGTATCCGTACTACGTCACCCTATTCCCGAGAGGGTTTTTGGGGCCACCAAATGTCGCTACATCGATCGACGTTCGGGTTAAACATTATTATGAAGATGTCGAAAAACAATTTGATATTTCTACCCGACTCAACATCCCCCTTGTGTACGAATTTGAGGATGCGGATGCATCTGAGGATGAAGCAGACTACGTAAAACTCAGACCTTCTGTAGGAGAATACTCTTCTCAAGCATGGAACATCATATTCGTCTATACGGAGGTACCTTGCAACCCATTCTACATTCGCTGGATAAACCAGAAAGGCGGATGGGACACTTACATGTTTGAGCAACACAAGAAGTATACGCAGGAGGTTGACCGGGGAGACCAATACGTATTAGCGAATTCCAGAGACCCCTATGCCTCACAGACGAGAGGCGAGTTAGCTCCGGAGTTTAAGAACATAGTCCAAGCAGGAGCAGAACAGCTTGATGAGAACGACTTCAACTTGCTCAAAGGAATTGCTCTCTCGCCTCTTGTTCAAAGGTACAACGACTCAATCGGGATATGGCAACGAGTCCTAGTAAATGACACGGACTTAACTTGGGACACCAAGACTCCCAGGAACACTGTTAGCTACGAGTTCCAGCTTATTGACGAACAAACTCAGTGGTAATATGAACTACGAACTACTCATGAAAGGCATTGACGGCAAGGTCTGGTCCCTGGACCTCCCGCTGGATGCTCCTGTGATGAATTACCAGATCAACAATCTGGCGGAGCTGAAAGACAGGAATGCCTCGTACTCCCAGCGGATCAGTCTGCCCAGGACGACCCACAACGAGCAAGCATTCCAATTCAGTTTTGTAGTTGGCTCAGGTTCGAGTGTGCCATACATGAAGTTTCCTTGCCAACTATTCTATGAGGGAGCACTCATATCCCCGGCTGGAGCAGTATTGAACATCGTAGACGTATCAGATACATCGATCGGGGTCCAGATCCTCGGGGCAACCGTTGACCTGTTCGACACACTAAACAACACTGACGCGAAGGACCCTGGGGATGGTATGTTCCTCCTCAAGTGGTACACGGACACAATGGGACAGACTGAGCGATACCTCTCCGGCCCCGAAAAGGTTAAAGTCCTGTACTTTTGGCTGTATGCAACTCTACAAAAGAACCCGAACTTCCCCCCTTTCGCCATGGAGGCAATCAGGCAAGTCAGTGAGTTGGACAAGTTCTACCCCCACCTCAACTGGTATGACTTGGTGACATGGATCTTCGATCGAGCAGGCTACAGTCTCGAGACCGACGTGGACCCCGTCGACCAAGCCGAAATGTTTTTGCCTTGCACTTACCCCGTTTTGGCAGACAACCCCAAGGCTCCGAAAGCATCCGGAATTGGCTGGATCCGGAATCCCTCGGTTGGCACCACCGGGGTGACATGGAAAGGCTCCCCCGGGGTAACTCTCAGTGACCCGGTCGCCGGACGTTTGACTATAAACCCCGGACCCGGAGCATTCAACTGGATGACTCTATGGGACACGACCATCACGTTTAGATTCTCGTGGTCCAATATTTCTGCCATCCAAAAGAGTAGTGTGGCAGTCAAAGTTACCCACTACAAGAACGACGGAACCAGTGCTGTAGTGTTGACAAGGTCCTGGTCATCGGGGTCTTCTGGCAGCGCTTCGGTCGGCATCCAGATGGAGGCAGGGGAGCACATACTGGTGTCTGGAACTCTCGCCATGGCCGTTAACCCTGTCAATTCGTTTGACATGAGATTTCCGGTCAGCATTACTGCTCCTCCTGTGCCTGAAACTTCACCAGGGGATAAGCCCCAACCCGGACTAACCTATGACCTCCTGGCCTCTACTGGATTCAAAAGCTTGGGGGACATAGTCAAAGCATTTGTCCAGCTGTTTGGTCTAACCGTCGACGTTAATCCCGTCACAAAGGTAGCAAGAGCATACTCTGTTCAGGAGTTTTACAACAGACGAAGTTCGTCCGGGAAGAATTGGTCTGACAAGCTGATAAAAGGAAAGGACACCAAACTTACGTTCCAATTGTCCAGCTATGCCCAGTCCAACGAGATGAAGTTAGAGGATAATAAGGACAACAACGTTACTGACTCGTACAAGTTCAGCATCCCGGACGTCAACCTCCAGCCCACCAAACTCCTGTTCCAAATTGGGTTCTTGGCAGGGCTCAACCAAAGCCTCTATGATGCGGACATTACAAATAAGATTCATACACTTGCTAACTACCCTATCTGGACCGTCAATAGAGGTCGGATGGAGAACGGGGAAATGACCGAGACGACTTGGGAGTACAATGTTCTAAGTAAGCCGATGGTCGTCCACATAGATAAGTCTGACTTTATGCGGCCCAAGGTGAAGGTAGGCCGCACCCTTACCCAGGTACGACTATACACGGCGTATTTCAAAAAGTTGAATTACTACGTTCCTAAGTACTACGACAAGCTCATCAACAATATACTCAAAAGCCCAAAGATCCTACAGGTCCAAATTCTTTTGGACTCGCTCGACATTCAAAGTCTGGACTTGTTCAACCCGATATGGCTGGAAGAGCATGGGTTCTGGTTCTACGTTTCGAAAATAAACAACTTCCAAGCTGGAAAGATACCCAAAGTAGACCTAATACGAATGTGATATGGCCGAAGAACAGAAAAATACAATTTACAACGTCCGTGTAACAGCTGAGGATGCCCTCAAGACGTTAGCCGAATTGAAACTCCGGTCCCAGGAGTTGAGAGACCAGCAGAAGGCTCTCGGCAAAGTAACTGAGGAGAATGCTCAAGAATACTATGCGCTTGACAACCAGATCAAGGCAATCAACAGCGAGGCGAACAAGTACCAGAAGCAAATCCAGAACAACATTAAGCTCCAGAACCAACAGGAGGCAAGTTTAGCAAAACTTAGAACCCAGCTGGCTTTGGACAATGCCGAGTTTGCAGAGCTGGGCAACTCAATGCAGGACGCGGCTCGTAAAGCCGAGCTCGGCAAGCGCATTGCAGAAACCACCGAGGAGCTCAAAGCTCAGGAGGAGGCACTCGGGGACTATCGCCGGTCAGTTGGTAACTACGAGAAGGCAACGGAGAACCTCAAGCAGGAACTCTCCGACCTTACCCAGACACTCATCCAGATGGCTCAGTCCGGGGATACGAGTTCTGAGACGTTCAAGGAGATGATTAAACGAGCCGGTGAACTGAAAGGAGCTGAGGACCTGGTCAATACAGCTATATCCAACGTTGGTAAAGGAACTGAAACCATACAGGCAGTTACCAGCGCCACGTCAGCTTTGACTTCCGTATGGGGCCTTTGGACCACAGCCACTCAGGTACTGGGGAGCGAGAACGAGGAGCTCAATGCTACCATGACGAAGATGATAACCATCATCACGGCTCTTTCCTCTTTGTCTTCTCTCCAAGCAGCTCTCTCCAAGACCGAAGCCACTTATCGAGCTGCATCTAACTTGGTTCAGCTGGTTGGCATCAACCAGACTCTCGCCGAGACGAAAGCGATAGCTGCTAAAAATGCCGTACAAGGAGCTAGCAACATCCTCACCAAAGCAGCAGCAGCTGCCACATGGCTTTGGAACGCGGCTTTGGCTGCCAACCCCGTTGTATTGGTGGCAGCAGCAGTGGGAGGATTGGTGGCTGGAGTGGTTGCTCTTATGAACGCATTTAACAGTAACACGGAAGCTCAAGAGAGAGCAACCCGGGCAATGGAGGCATACAATCGAGCTGCCGAAGCCTCCACGTATGTACTGGATCAGATCGAGACCAAGCGGAACACTCTGTCCAAAGCCGAGGAGATCCGGGGCAAACGGGAGATCGAGAACCTCAAAGCCAATCATGCCACGTCGGAACAGATCGCCGAAGCTCAGCTTAAAACAGCTAACAAGCTCCGCGAGATTGAGGTAAGTGCAGCTCGTCAAAGACAGATGGCTGCAAGGGATGAGTTCGACTCCTTAAAGAAGGTGATTGCAGCCAAGGAGGAGGAGCTCAACACATGGTCAGGAAGCTTGGCCAAATACAAGGAGGCCAAAAAGGAACTCGACGATTTGAAAGGCCGATACCAAGAACTGTTCCGGACAATCGAGAATGAAGGAGCCGCAATTGCTAACTTGGCTCTTGAGACTGCAATAGCCAACCGGGAGGCTCAGCAGGCCATTGCCGATAAGGCTCTGGAGGTTGCTTTGAAGAACTCGGAAGCCATGCAGAAGATCCGGGAAGACGATCTCAGGTTCCAAACAACATTCCAGTCTACGAACATTGCCATCCGGATGGAGTATGAGAAAAAGCTCTACAAGGCAGCTCAGGATGGAGCCCGGGAACGTCTGGCTCTCCAGAAAGCTCACGGCAAAATTACTAATAAGGAGTATCAGACGGCTCTGAATGCCATGGCTCGGTCTGACAAGCAGTTCTACGAGAACCAAGCCAAACAGCTCAATGACTACCTTGCGGGGGTGAGAGCAAACATATTGGCTGTAGCTTCCGGAGGCACAGTCGATATGCAGATTGCTCAGGTTACTCAGAAGTACCAGGACGCCATGAAGGAGCTGGCCAACATTCAGTCTCCCCAGTTCGTGAGAGGTATGAGCGAGGAGGAATACCAGAAAGAGTATGCCGCTTATGAGCAGTTCCTGGTCAACAGAGCCGAACTCGAGAAACAGATCCAACAAAACCTCCAGGATGAAATTAAAAAGATCCGCGAGGACGCTACCAAACAGCAACTTGACCGGTTCAACCAAACTCTAAACGAACAGTATGCCGAGGACCTCTCGGAGGCAGCGGACAACGAAAGGAAGAAGCTGGAGCTCGAGAATGAGATGCTCCAGAAGCAAATCGAAGCCAGGAAAGCTGCCGGGGAGAAAACCTATGAGCAGGAGGCCCAGCTCCGAGCCAACAATCTTCGTCTCCAGCAAATGGACCTCGACAAGGAGCTCGCTCAAGCCGAGTTAAATCACAAGTCCAAGTATGAGATCAGGAAAAGGTATCTGGAGGCAGAGTTGGCAGCAGCTCAAGGAAACGAGGACGCCATTGCTCAGATCCAACTCGAGATGGCCGAGAACGAGGAGTCTTTATGGGAGGAGCGAATCGAGAAGCTCCAGGAGTATGCCGGAATAGCATCTAGCTTCGCCACTGCTTTCAACGACTTGGCCAGTGCTCTCGGGGAGCGTCGGGCTCAGGAGGTAGAAGAACAATACAGCCGGGAGGAGCAGGCATTGGCAAACATGTACGCTAATGGTCAAATCACGGAGGCCCAGTACAACGAGAAGAAAGTCAAGATGGAGAAACAGAAGGAGAAGGAGTTGGCCAAAATCGAACGGGAACAAGCTATCCGGGAGAGGGCAATGGGATCCTTCGAGATTGGCATCAATACTGCCATCTCCATCATGGCATCGGCTAAAATGGGATTCCCTTTGGCTATCCCGTTCATTGCAGCAGCTGCGGCTTTGGGAGCAGTTCAGATGGCAGCTCTTTGGGCAGCTCCTCTGCCGAAAGCCGCAAGAGGTAAATACATTGAGGGACCCAGTCATGCCGCTGGAGGAGTGCACATTGAGGCGGAAGGAGGCGAGACCATCATTAACAAGAAGTCGAGCCGCATGTTCCTGCCTCTTCTGTCAGCCATAAACGAACTCGGTGGCGGAGTACCGTTCACTAAAGTTGGATCGGACGGGGGATATGCTATCCGATCATTCGCTGAGGCGTCGGAACCTATGAATCGGCTTGACATGGAGAGGGCAATTCAAAAAGCATTTGGCCAGGTGAGAGTGATTGCTACAATCGAAGATATTCGGAGGGAAGATGCTAACTACGTGCAGATTCAAGACCGGGCTAATTTTTAAATAACCCAGCACAAATAGTATTTCAATATCTATTAGGAATAATTATATTTGTATTGAAATAATTTGGCACATGATATTCATCAACTTAAAAGGCGCAATTGACTCCGAAGAGAATCGGGTCATGATGGAGCTTTGGGGAGGGACCTCAGAGATCTGTTCCGTGGAGACCTTCCGCCGGGTACTTGATGAACACCCCGATGAACAGGAGGTGTGCATCAACATTGACTGTGACGGGGGCTCTGTTGAGGAGGGCTTCAAGATTTATGACCTTCTTCGCATGAGTGGGAGGACTATATACACAAATATTGTCGGGGGATGCCACTCGATGGCAGTGTGCATCCTGTTGGCAGCTCCGGCAGAGAACCGGTCGGCAAACAGGAATTGCCGGGCACTCATCCATCGGGTATACATGCCGGTCGGGGATTGGCTCACTTCCGACGATGCTCGTAGCATTGCCGAGGAGCTTGCTCTGGAGGAGGAGGCTATTCTTGACGTGTATGTCGAGAGAACAGGTCAGGACCGGGAACGGCTCCGCAATGTCATGCATGAGGAACGCATCCATGATGCCAAATCACTTCTTGACTTGGGATTCATTTCCAAAATCAATTCATACAACACAAACCAAATTTTTAATGCTATGGCAAAAAACGAAAAAAGCGCTTATGAGAAGTTCATGAGCAAGGTCAAGGCATTCCGGAATGGCAAGAAAGGCGCTCCCGCCAATTTTGACTATCTGGATGCTGAGGGTCAGGTCGTTCTCCAGACCGTAGGGGAAGAGGACAATCTGGCCGAAGGTGTAGAGGCAACTCTCGCCAATGACGAGACGTCGGGCACTGTCGTTCTGGAAGACGGTCGGGTGGTTACTGTCGAGGACAACATCGTCACCAGCATCGAGATGGAGGACACCGAGTCTCTCAAGGACCGCGTTGCAGCACTGGAGGCGATGCTCGACGAGGCAACGAACCTCATCGAGGAGCAGGAGAACGAACTCCGCAACCTCCGTGGTAGCAACTACCGCCCGAAGAACCGCAAGACGGTTCTGCCCGGAGGCAAGAAGCCCGAACCCTCGGCAGCTGACCTCAAGAACGAAGCTCGCGAAAAGCTCCAGAAGGTCAACGCTGCCAAAAAGATTCTCAAGTAGTCAAACTCAAAAACTTTAAGAACTATGGCAGCTAAAAATGGCGGATTTCTTGACATGGACAAGTTCACTTTTTGTGGACGTGTCATTCAGGCAATCTCGGAGATGATTATGGAGGCCACCATTCAGGGTCCTGACATCAACTCCATTCACACAGTCTTCCCCGACATCGTCACTAACACCGAGGTGGGTTACATCGGCGAGGGCGGCATGGTCGGCGTGGTCAACACCGGGTGTAACCCGACTCCTCAGCCGTGGAACATCAACACCCGCAAGCTGAAGTGGGAGCCCGGTGTCTGGGAGATCCTTCTGTCCCAGTGTTACACTGACCTCCAACAGTCGGCAACTATTTACTCTCTCCGCACCGGCGTCGACATTCCGGACTTCACGGATACGGACTACATGAACATCGTCATTGAGGTTCTGG
>ULIZ01059358.1_pt1 | contig 12418 bp, 7 predicted proteins | sample 1950601 | NCBI WGS metagenome assembly ULIZ01 (sample SAMEA4835456, study PRJEB28245) | human gut metagenome | biome: gut microbiome; material: fecal sample | place: Denmark | collected 2008 | reverse complement strand
GCAGAGATTTTTCTGGATTTTGAACACCCTATCAAATTTATTTTAAAGTATCCATGCAGGGATTTTAAATACCTCCTTACCTTATAGAAAATATCAGGGATGCCCTATTCTTAGAGCACCCCTGCAACCATTTATATTATTCTGCTCCCGCGTGGAAGCAATCTTTTCTCACATCACGACCTTCGTGCGCACCACCTGCGCATTGCAGGCCACGTCGACGTAGTAGTTTCCTGCGGGGAGTTTCATCTTCACGTTCACGCCCGTTGTCGTCATGATTTTCTTGACATGTCCGCTGAGGTCCGTCACCAAGATGCGCTTGGAGAGTTTTTCCGTACCAGGCATTGCAACAACGAGTTTGCCCTTGTCTGCAGACACCGAGAAACCAGAATTAGAAAGCGGAGAAACCACCTTCACGCCCTTCTTCTTCTCAGCCAGACGGAACACGCGCGTGGCGTGGCTTCTCACCTCTGCCGAAAGCGTTCCCTTGGCGTCGCAGAGCTGCTGCTCGGCCCAAAGGTCGCGAACGACGTAGGTTTTCTGGATATCAAGTCCTGGCACTTTTGAGAAATCGAAAACGGCCGTCTTGGCTTTTTCAGAGATATTGGTGACAGAGAGGGCCACGTCGCCGTTCTCACAGTCTTTGGCAAAGATAACGAGGCTGTCGGCCTCAGAAATCAAATCGGCCTGTTGGCCCATAGCGTCCTGGTTGAGGGCAATGACTTCGCCGCTCTTCAAGATGGCTTCATCGTCGGCCTGGAGCTCTTTGCGCGGGTCGAACGAGAGGGCCATCGGAGAAGACCACATACACCAGAGGGCAAACTGCGAGCGATATTCGTCCTGCGTCATGCCAGGGCCCTTGCCGCCGCAAAGCATACTTGAGGATTTGCCAGTGCCGTGAAGTCCCGTGCAAAGCATGTCGGCATCATTGAAGCGGTTGACGCCCTGATAAGCAGAAATATTCTTCATGTCGCGGATGCTTTGCAGAACACCTTCGCCGTTGCCAGCGCCAGTCCAGCAGTCGCGCACATCTTGCGAAATACGCCAGCAGCGTCCGCCAGCCTCAGCGCCCCATTTCCAAGGTTCGCGCTCACCCCATTCACAGATGTAGAGCATCGTTCCATAACCAGCTTTCTCAAGGGCATCGGCCATCGCGCGGTAGCGTATGAAAGCCGTGTCGCGCTCCGACGGGGCATTGCAATAGTCACACTTCACAATGTCGACCTTCCAGCGGGCATAGGCATCGGCATCGATTTGTTCCTTGCCAAACGAGCCGAAGGCACCGGCACAGGTATATTCTGCAGCATCCGTGTAAATGCCGAAGCGCATCCCCTTTCCGTGTACATAATCAGACACTGGCGTAAGTCCGTTGGGAAAACGTTGCGGGTCGGGCAAAGGACGTCCGTCAGCGGCACGGCTCTTGGCATGCCACCAGTCGTCCATCATCACGGCGTTCCATCCGTAGTTTGTCAGGTTTTTCTCAGTAAAGAGGTCGGCCACTTGCTTCACGATGCTTTCCGACACCTCGCTCTCCACTGCGTTCCAAGAGAGCCATCCCATAAAAGGAATGGGGTGTTGCAACTGGTCTGACACGTCGAACGTCACCTTTTCGCTGGTGGTCTTGCCATGCTCCGTCACATGGATTTGATACGTATAGCGACCCGATTTCTGCGGCACGCCTTCCACCACATTGCGCGTGGCATTCCACGTCAGTCCCTTCGGTAAACCGCTCACGGAGAGCGTCGCTTGGGCGTTTGTGGCACGAATTTTGTGCATGAATTTCACGCCAGGCTGTGAAAACACGGTTGTGGCGCAATCGAGTTGCGAGGGAGTTTCGTCTGCACTGGCCACACCGGGGCATGTCCATGCCAAGGCTGAGGCAAGCAGAAAGGTCTTGTAGAGATTGGTTCTCATTGAGTTAGTTTGTTAAGTAGTTCTATAAAGATTAGGTAAATGTGTTGCCGTGGTATCTTTGGCGGGGACGAGCATCCTTAAAACCATCCCCAGCATATTTTTCATTATCAATCGGCACAAATTTACAAATTAATATTACACTGAGCCTTGCTAAGGCCACAAAAAAAGACACGAAAAACGCTCCGCGCTTGTTTTGCTGCCTATTTGCAACCAGCTTGCAAAATCTTATCACTACCTTTGCAGACATGAAGAAATGTTCGGCTCCACAGTTCTGGCGCGTCTGGTGTATCATCATCCTGACGCTCATTGTGGCCATGCTCCCCCATCACCATCACGGCGAAGCGGTGTGCATGGCCTGGAGTCATTGTGACACGGCCGAACATTCCGTTCCTTCACACGGGGAAAGCATTCCGCCGCACGACAATCACGCACCATTGCACAAGCACCCCACACCGTCGCACGACTGCAACGAAAACGACTGCGTGGTTCAGAGCATGCGCACGTTCCTCCCCGCTGGCACGCGGCCTCAGTTTGCCGACACGCCCACATGGCTGCCGTTCTTTCTGCCACTGCAATGCGTGGAAGTGCCGGAATGCACGACACTGACAATCTCCAAGGAAACGCACACCAGCGTTTCCAGGCTTTTTTATGGCTGCCGCCAAGCGACGGCCGGGCGTGCCCCGCCCTTTCTTTTGGCTTGAGTAATGGTAAAAATCACCATTACTTAAGCTCCTTCTTATTTTCACCACGACACTTTTCTGATTCACCGGACGCGGCAAAACCCACGCCCGGCGGATGTGGCGTAGCCTGCCTTAGTAAGGGAGAAATACGCCTTTTTTCCCAAGAGAATATACCCCGAATTTAAATATCTTATGAACAAACATTTCATGAACAAACACTGGCTGCTGGCCCTATTGCTTCCGGCAGCCTTGCTGACGTCTTGCCATAACCACGACTCGCACGCCGACGAACACGACGGCGAGAAGCACGAAGAGAAGGCCGACGAGCACAACGACAACGACATCATTCTGGAACCCGAAGAAGCCAAGGCGGCGGGAGTGGCCACGGAACGCGTCAGCCCCTCTGCGTTTTCGGAAGTGATCACCATGAGCGGACAGATTCTTCCTGCCGCAGGCAGCGAAACGACCATCACGGCAACGATGGCCGGCATCGTGAAATATGCTGGAAAGGCGGTGACGGAAGGCGAAGCCGTTGGCAACGGACAGGGGCTTTTCGTTGTCTCTGCCCAACAGATGGCCAACGGAAATCCTGCTGCTGCGGCGGCAGCCGAACTGCGTGCAGCGAAACAAGAATATGAACGCGCCAAGGCATTGGCCAACGACCGCCTGATTTCGGCACGCGAACTCGAAGCGGCCCGCCAACGCTATGAGACGGCAACGGCCACAGCGGAGAGTCTGGGCGGTAGCAACCAGAGCCGCGTGGTGGCAAGCAACATGAACGGCTACGTGAAAGAGGTGCTGGTGCGCCCCGGCGATTATGTTTCCGCCGGACAGCCGCTCGCCACAGTGGCACAAAGCCGCCGCCTGCAACTGCGGGCAGAAGTGCCGGAACGCCACTACGCCATGCTCCCAAATATCACGGGGGCCAATTTCCGTTTCTCGTCGGGCAACGACAACAACGTCTACGCTCTTTCGTCGCTCAACGGCCAACTGGTGTCGCGCGGCAAGAGTGCGGAAACGGGGGACTTCTTCGTTCCCGTCATCTTTGAGTTCAACAATGTGGGCCACCTTGTTTCTGGCACCTTCGTGGAGGTCTACCTCTTAGGCCGCGAGCGCCAGGGTGTCATCAGCATCCCCGTCACGTCGCTCACGGAGGAACAGGGCGTCTATTACGTCTATCTCCGCACAGGCGACCACAGCTATCGCAAGGCCGAGGTGAAAACTGGAGGCAACAACGGGCAACGCGTGGAAATCCTCAGTGGCCTGAAAGCGGGCGAAGAAGTGGTGACGCGCGGCGCTATCCATGTGAAACTGGCAGCCAGCAGCGGTGCCATTCCCGAAGGACACAACCATGAACATTAAAAGGAGGCCAGGAACATGCTCAACAAAATCATAGCTTTCTCCTTGCGCAACCGCGCACTCGTCGTGCTCGCCACCCTGATTCTGATCATCGGTGGCTGCTGGACAGCCAAGCACATGGAGGTCGACGTTTTCCCCGACCTCAACGCCCCGACCGTGGTGATTATGACCGAAGCCAAAGGCATGGCCGCCGAAGAGGTGGAACGCCTCGTGACCTTCCCCATCGAGACCGCCGTCAACGGTGCCACCGACGTACGCCGCGTGCGCTCTTCGAGCACGATGGGATTCTCCGTGGTGTGGGTGGAGTTTGATTGGGACACCGATATCTACCGCGACCGCCAAATCGTTTCCGAAAAGCTCTCCACCATCGCCGACGCCATGCCCGAAGGGGTTGGAACGCCGACACTCGGCCCGCAGTCGTCGATTCTCGGAGAGGTGCTTTTTATCGGCCTGACCGCCGACTCCACGTCGCAAACCGACCTCCGCACGCTGGCCGACTGGACCATCCGTCCGCAGTTGCTCTCAATGGGCGGCGTGGCGCAGGTGACGGTGATGGGCGGAAACATCATGGAATATCAAGTGCAACTCCATCCCGAGCGCATGCGCCATTATGGGGTGGGCCTCTCGGAAGTGTTGGACGCCACGCAAGCCATGACGCGCAACGCCACTGGCGGCGTATTATATGAATATGGCAACGAATATATCTTGCGCGGCCTACTCTCCACGAGCGATGCCGACGAGATGTCGCAGTCTGTCGTGAAACTCACGCCGCAGGGCCGCCCCGTGGTGCTGGCCGACGTGGCCGACGTGCGCCCTGCCGTGAAGTCGCCCCGCATGGGCCTGGCCTCCATCTCTGGCAAACCGGGCGTTTTGCTGACCATCACGAAACAGCCTTCCGTCGGCACACTCGAACTGACGGAGCGCCTCGACACGGCCATCGCCGCCCTCAAGTCGTCGCTCCCTGCCGACGTGAAGGTCAACACTGAGCTCTATCGCCAACAGAAATTCATCGATGCCTCGATTTCAAACATCCGCAAATCGCTCGTTGAAGGCGGCATCTTCGTGGTGCTCGTGCTCTTCATCTTCCTCATGAACGGCCGCACGACGCTCATCTCCCTGGCCACCATCCCACTCTCGTTGCTCATCACCGTCATCGTCCTGAAGCTCATGGGCCTCACCATCAACACGATGAGCATCGGCGGCATGGCCATCGCCATCGGTTCGCTGGTTGACGATGCGATTGTCGACGTTGAAAACGTGTTCAAGCGCCTGCGCCAAAACCGCGAAAAGAGCCTCACGGAGCGCCGTCCCGTGCTCGACGTGGTGCACGATGCCTCCTGCGAGGTGCGTATGCCGATTCTCAATTCCACACTGATTATCGTGGTGAGTTTCATCCCTCTGTTCTTCCTTTCTGGCCTTGAGGGACGCATGCTCATCTCGCTCGGCGTGGCCTTCATCGTGTCGCTCTTCGCCTCCACGGTGGTTGCCCTGACGCTGACGCCCGTTTTGTGTAGCTATCTGTTGGGACGCAAAACCGACCGCCACAACGAGCCGCGCTTTGTTCTCCGCATGAAAACGGCCTACGCCGCCCTGCTCGCCCGTATGCTCCGCCACGTCCGTCCAGTGATTGCTGGCATCGTCGTGTTGCTGGCATTCACCATTGGCGGCTTCATGCTCCTCGGCCGTTCCTTCCTGCCTCCTTTCAACGAGGGTTCCTTCACGGTCAACGTGAGTTCGCTGCCGGGCATCTCGCTCGACGAGAGCGACAGCATCGGCCGCCGTGCGGAAAAACTGCTGCTCACGATTCCGGAAGTGACCGACGTGGCCCGCAAGACGGGACGCGCCGAACTCGACGAGCACGCCCTCGGTGCCAACACGAGCGAAATGGAGGTACCTTTCACGCTGGGCGAACGAACGAAAGACGAAGTGCTGGCCGACGTGCGTAGCAAACTCGCCACGATTCCTGGCGTGAACGTGGAAATCGGACAGCCCATCTCCCACCGCATCGATGCCATGCTCTCGGGCACGCGTGCCAACATCGCCATCAAAATCTTCGGTCCCGACCTCATCCGTCTGCACACCATTGCCAACCAGATAAAAGAGGCCGTTGAAGACGTTGAAGGTCTTGCCGACCTCAATGTGGAACAACAAGTGGAGCGTCCTCAGCTGACCATCCGTCCGCGCCGCGTCATGCTGGCGCAATATGGCATCACGCTTCCCCAATTCGCGCAATTTGTCAATGTGGCATTGGGCGGCGAAACAGTGTCGCAGGTCAATGAGGGCGGCCGCACCTTCGACCTCACCGTGCGCCTCAACCAAGAAGCCATGAACAGCATCGACCACATCCGCGGCTTGCTTATCGACACGGGCGACGGCCGAAAAGTGCCGCTCAGTCAAGTGGCAGACATCACCTCGACAGCCGGCCCCAACACCATCAACCGCGAAAACGCGCAACGCAAGATTGTCGTGTCGGCCAACGTCTCCGGGCGCGACCTCCGCTCCGTGGTTGGCGATATCCAAAAACGCGTCAGCGAGAAAATCCATCTTCCGCAAGACTACCACTTGAGCTACGGCGGCCAATTTGAAAGCGAGCAGAAAGCCTCGCGCACCCTCCTGCTCCTCTCCTTCGTGAGCATCGCCGTGATTCTCCTGCTGCTTTTCATGCAATTTCGCTCCTGGCGGCAGTCGGTCGTGGTGCTCCTCAACCTCCCGCTGGCGCTCTCTGGCGGCGTGGCCATCCTGGTTGTCGGCGGCAGCGAAATCAGCATCCCCGCCATCATCGGCTTCATCTCGCTCTTCGGCATCGCCACGCGCGGCGGCATGTTGCTCGTTGACCGCTACAACGAACTGCGGAAAACGGGCATGCCTCCTCGCGAATGCGTGCTCCGCGGTTCGGCCGACCGTCTGCTACCGATTCTCATGACCTCCCTGGCATCTGCCTTGGCGCTCATTCCGCTGGCCGTGGGCCACGACCTCCCAGGCAACGAAATCCAAAGTCCGATGGCGCAGGTGATGCTCGGCGGCCTCCTCACGAGCACACTGCTCAACCTCATCGTCATCCCGACCATCTATCTCCACCATTGCTGCCACACCAAGCAGCCCTCAAACCCTCTTTCTTCTCATGAAACGACCTAAGCATCTTTTCTTTCTCGTCGCCCTCGGCCTTCTCTTCCCGCAGGCGATGAAGGCGCAGTCTTCCGCCACCACGGCGCGAGAGGCGCTGCTTGATTCCATTCTTTCCAACAACACTTCGCTCGCCGCGCTGAGGGCACAGACTTCTGCTGGCAAAGCGGAGGCACGCGCCGACCTGCAACTGCCCGACCCCGAAGTGGAGGCGGGCTATCTCTGGGGAACGCCGAAGGGCACACCGGCGCGAAAGGACTTCGGCATCAGTCAGGAAATCGACTGGGGAGTGGTCACGGGCAAACGTCGCCAACTGGCCCGCGCCGCCGACCGTATGCTCGATGCCGACTATGCCCTGCAAGTCACGAACCTCCTGGCCGAAGCCGACGCGGAAATCGTCAATGCCACCCATCTGAACCGCCTCTGCCGCCAACTGGCGCTGCGGCGCGACCTCTCGCAGACGCTACTTCTGCTCTACGACAAGAAGATGGCACAAGGCGATGCCGACCAACTGACTTACAACAAGGCCAAGCTCAGCCACACGCTCGCTGCCGCCGCCCTCGCCAAAGCGGAGACGGAACGGGCGGAGACAATGGAACGCCTGCGAAGGCTCAACGGCGGACATCCCGTTGCCTACACCGACACGCTCTACGACGCGACGCCCGTGCCGACTCTTCCGACCTTACTGGAACGCGCCGCGTCTGCGCAGGCGGCCACACTGGTTGCCTCCGCCAAGGTCAACTGCCAGAAGCGCGAAGCCAAACTGGCCCGTATGGAGGCCCTGCCGAAACTCTCCGTGGGCTTCACGGGAGAATACATCGCGGGGGAGAACCACAGCGGCGTGAGCGTTGGGCTCTCTCTCCCGATTTGGGGCAACGCGCGGCAACGTGTCCGCCAAAGCCAAGCCGCACTGACGGCGGCGCAGCTCGAACTTGCCGATGTGGAAACGCAACTGAAAGCCACCGTCGAACAGCGCTATGCCACCATGCTGCGCTGCCAGCAAACGGCGGAAAGGCTGAAACGCGAAATGGAGGGAAACGACAATGTGCACCTCCTGCAACGCGCCCTGCAAACGGGGCAGATTTCAATGACCGACTATCTGCTCGAACTCTCCTTCTTCAATGAGGCACAAACGGCTCTGCTGGAGGCCGAGCGCGACGCGGCGCTGGCGAAGTCGCAGTTGATGAGGATGTTCTGAGATGGCGGTCGGAAGCAAGTGTTCATTATTAGTCTGATAAGTAGGTATTCAGAATTAGTTTATCCCGGCATGGATAGCATAAACTAAATTTGAACACCTGCTTACCATTACTTAACAAATAATTACTATATTTGCAGGAACTAACACCACGCACCTACCATGAAGCACTTAGTCTGCATATACATGCTGCTTTTCGCACTGGCCATGCCGCACCTCAACAGCTGCCAGCGAGCCAACACGCGCCAAGAACTTGAGCGCGTTGACTCCCTGCTCGAATGTGTACCGATGGACACCAACGCCATCACCGAACTGCTCGACAAAGTCGGTGCCAAGCCCAACGAACTGAGCCACAACGACAGCATGTATTATGTCATGCTCAAACACGACTATCTGATAAAGCGTTTCTACCGCCTGAACAACGACTCCATGATGCGCCAGGCGGTGAGGCATTATGATAAACACGGAACGGCCTACGACAAGATGCGTGCACACTACATTTTGGCCTGCATGCTCTACGATGACATGAAATTCAAAGAGTCGCAAAAGGAATGCTTTACGGCCACGCAATGTAACGACACCACCACATTACGCAGCATAAAACTGCTGGGAAAATGCTATATGCTGCTGGGAGGCATCTCGAAAAAACAACCAGACAACGACATCGTCCGACGGAGCTACGAAAAGGCGGCCTACTACGCAAAAGAGACCCAAGACAGCTGCACCCTGGGCGATTGCTACGGGCATTTGGTGGATCATTTCAGATGGGAAAACAATTACGACATGATGTATGAGTATTCCCGAAAAGCCTACGACCTATATACGAAATTAGGGTTGAAAAAAGATGCCTATGACGAATTGCTACCGATGAGCGAGGTGTGCCTGCACAGAAACGAACTGGCAAAAGCCAATGAATTTCTTTTGGAATACGAAAAGAACGTGATTTGTTCGCCCGATGCCAAATACCGTTACAACCAAAGTGAATTTGGCGTTTACTACTCCAACAAAGGAGATTACTATCTACTGAAAGGAATGACCGATTCCGCCATCATTTGTTACCACAATGAACTGAAATATTGCAGCGAATTGGTAAAAGCCAGTACCTACGGGGAACTGGCCAACGCATATAGCATTAAGAACCAAACGGACTCTGTCAACAAATATTTAGCAAAATATATAATAGCCCATAGCAAAGCAGACAGTCTGGAAACATCCAACAATCTGCACGACGGATTCTATATACACGAGAACGAAATGCTAAAGAAGCAGAACGAGATGTTGGTAAACGACAGATGGTACTACCATTTTACCTCTCCCATCTCTATCGTCATTCTTATCCTGACACTTTGCCTGTTGGCATATCTTTGCATCAAAAACAGGAAGACCATCAGCAGAATGATCAACCATTTTTTCTTCATGCTTTACGTTTTCAAACAATCGCTTGCTGAACAGGAGAACAGCACACTCAAATATTTGTTTGGCCTGAAAAAAACAAAAATCCCCACCATTGATATAGAGAAAATCAAGAAAGACATAGCCTGTCTTATTGACGAAGAGAAACCCATCAAGGACCAAGCCATTTGGAATGGCTTGTATTTCTACATGCAAGCCAACGACTGGCATTTCCTGGATTTTCTTGAAAGTTTTTCCGGAAGCATCAACAAAAGAGACATCCAGCTTTGCATTCTGATACGCCTTGGATATTCCCCCTCGGATTTGGCGATTCTGCTTCTCATCAGCAAACAAAACGTTACGAAAATCCGTGCGAAATTGGCTGGCATCCTATTCAACGAGGACGGGAAAAGCAGCAAAAATTTCGACAACCTTATCCGTAATTTCCAAGGAAAACCCTAATAATTCAATAAAGAGCAACGGGAAAGCCCCGATGAAGACTCTTCCATAGGCATCTGTATTTCAAGCCGTTGTAAAAAGTGTACTAAAAGTGTACTCCATTTTTAGGCGTATTTTCGGCCGTTTTGTAATTTCGCTGGCAAATCATTATCAACAAACGCATTTAAAACGAAGCTAAAACACCAATTTTGAACACCGACTCCCCCCATCGAAACAATTGTGAGATAAGAACGGAAAGTTCTGTGGCACATCTCAGTGGTCTTCCAAATGTATCCAGCAACAACCATGTGGAAAACAATGCTGAGATTGCCGCAGCCACTTTCCAATACCTTCCTCTCCCTGTTTTTGAAGATTATATCTGCCTTTCCAACATCACTTTGAGACAAGCAGATGTCTTGTCTCCATAAACAACCAACCTAACTAACCACCGCAAACCCTATACTTGTCAGCGAACGCGGGACGAGAGACGACCGAATCTGGGACGAGAGACGACCGAATCTGGGACGTGGGACGTTCGAATCTGGGACGTGGGACGCCAACCAATATAGGGAACGAATCGTCAGCAACGTTTTTCTCCACACCGCATAAGGATTTCCCTACGCATAAAAAGCAAAAGCGGAAAGGGAAGACTGGGCCGACGACTGGAGATTAGTAATTGCTCAAGTTATTCTTTGACCATTACTAAGAACTGAAAACGATTACTCTGCTAACGGGGCGAGGCTGCTGAACTTTCAAGCTCCCCCTCCCCCATCCCATCATTCAATTTTAAAAACCATAAACCATGAAACGATTTATCTTGCTCTTCACCATCGTGCTTCACGCTGCCTTCTCTTCAGACTTTGGAGCATACGCACAGACCAATCAACGGGAAGACATCATCAAAAAGGATTCCGCTTTGTTTCACGAGCTGGCCATTGACGACACTATCTGCCCCATGATTAATTTCCAACTTACCATGAGGTGTTACGATTATTTGAAAGGCTACCGCCAATGGGAAAAGACAAAAGGCGTTTATGCTATAGAGAATTTTTGGACGTACACGGATAAAATAGAATATTTGTCCTTGCAAGACCCATACGTGGCCGCATCCTTAGAACATTACTTTGAATACAAAGAAAACAATATAAAATGGGGTTTCTACAAAGACCTCTGGAACGACACCTTTGAAAAACGCCACAAGGCGCCCTACAATGAAAGCGAAGAGAAGCGCGACTTTGTGGAGCGCTTGAAGAAGTTCTCCCAGTCGGCCACTTATCAGCCGCTCATCTTTAAGATTATTGCGGTCAAATACAACGGGTCGATTGAAAGGTATGTTGACGACCTGTACAAAAATTCCATCATGAGCAACAAGAAACGGCTCAAGCGATTTGTCAGAACACCAAATTTCAAGCGACTCGACAAAGACTATGGAGCGCAACTGACCCTCTCCTTGATGGTTTATAAATATTGGCTCGAAAACCGCGCAACCATCAGACCAAGACTTACGGGGGCTTATGTCTACGTGGCGGAGCAGGGGGAGAAGTGATTGGCTGAAATCCTTCTGATTATGCGGCGAAGGCCTGAGGCGAAGCACTGTAGCTCACTTTGCTCGCAAAGTGAGGGGGACGAATATTGTGGCGACCAAACACAGCTAAAAATCCAACGAAGTCATGCGCTAAAGCGCTGATCATGTTCGCTACGTGTTCGTGGCCCTCACTTTGCGAGCAAAGTGAGCTACAATGCTGGCGCTGCAACAGACGATTATGCAGCGCAAATCTCCGCTGCGAGGGCGCTGCTACACCAATATTTATATTCTATCTTGAACACCCTAAAGTAATGCGTCGGCCCTCCATCTTACTACTTTTTAGCGAACGCGGGACGAGACACGACCGAACGCTGGACGAGACGCGAGCGAACGTGGGACGAGACGCGGTCGAACGTGGGACGGCGTTCGCCATCTAAGATAGGGAACGGATTGTCTGCAACGGTTTTCTCCTCACCGCACAAGGATTTCCATACGCATAAAAAGCAAAAACGGCAAAAAGACAGGGCATAAGATTGCGGCGAAGGCCTGAGGCGAAGCACTGTAGCTCACTTTGCTCGCAAAGTGAGGGGGACGAATATTGTGGCGACCAAACCGAACTGGAAATTCAACAAAGACATGCTCCAGAGCGCTGGTCATGTTCGCTACGTGTTCGTGGCCCTCACTTTGCGAGCAAAGTGAGCTACAATGCTGGCGCCGCAACAGACGATTGTGTTGGCCAGCGTGAATTATAAGTAGGTGTTCAAAATTAGTTTATAGTATCCATGCAGGGAAAAA
>ULIZ01085476.1_pt1 | contig 12463 bp, 7 predicted proteins | sample 1950601 | NCBI WGS metagenome assembly ULIZ01 (sample SAMEA4835456, study PRJEB28245) | human gut metagenome | biome: gut microbiome; material: fecal sample | place: Denmark | collected 2008 | reverse complement strand
GCAGATAACGTTCTCCTTCATACCCTCGAGGTAGTCGGTCTTTCCGCTGATGGCTGCTTCGTTGAGCACCTTCGTTGTTTCCTGGAAGGATGCGGCAGACATGAAGCTCTTTGTCTGGAGAGAAGCACGCGTGATACCCTGGAGAATCTGGGTTGAAGTGGCAGCCTTGGCATCACGAACCTGAACGAGCTTAAGGTCGCGGCGCTTGAGCTGAGAGTTTTCATCGCGCAGCTTGCGGGCCGTCACGATCATACCCTTCTTCATTACCTCACTGTCACCGGCATCAACAACAACTTTCTTGCCCCAAATGCGGTCGTTCTCTTCAGCGAAGTCGAGCTTATCGACAATCTGCTGTTCCAAGAAGCGCGTATCGCCCGGCTGGTCGATCTGAACTTTGCGCATCATCTGGCGTACGATAACCTCGAAGTGCTTGTCGTTGATCTTTACACCCTGCAAACGGTAAACGTCCTGGATTTCGTTGACGATGTATTCCTGAACAGCGGTAGGACCCTTGATGGCGAGGATGTCGCTCGGCGTGATTGAACCGTCGGAGAGCGGCGTTCCGGCACGTACGTAGTCGTTTTCCTGAACAAGAATCTGCTTTGACAGAGGCACGAGGTATTTCTTGACCTCGCCCAGCTTAGAAGTAACGACGATTTCGCGGTGGCCACGCTTGATGTTGCCCATCGTGATTTCACCATCGATTTCTGAAACGACAGCGGGGTTGCTCGGGTTGCGGGCTTCGAAGAGCTCGGTCACACGGGGCAAACCACCGGTGATGTCACCAGCCTTACCAACGGCACGAGGAATCTTGACGAGGATGTCACCAGCCTTGAGCTGCTGACCGTCTTCAACAACGATGTGACCGTTGATTGGGAAGTTGTAGGTGCGAATCAACTCACCGTTTTCATCCATGATATGGCACGATGGAACACGGCCACGCTCCTTGGATTCAACGACGATTCTTTCACGGAGACCGGTTGCTTCGTCTTCTTCAACACGATAGGTGACACCTTCCGTTACATCTTCAAACTGGATGCGACCAGCACTTTCTGTTACGATGACGGCGTTGAATGGGTCCCACTTGGCAATGACGGTGCCCTTTTCAACCTTGTCGCCATCGTTGACGAAGAGCTGTGAACCGTAAGGCACGTTCTGTGAAGAAAGAACGATACCTGTGTTCTCATCGATGAAGCGGACTTCGGCCAGACGACCGACAACGATCTTGCAGGCTGTGCCGTCTTCGGCTGTCATGTCAACCGTACGGAGTTCTTCAAATTCAAGGCGGCAGTCGCTCTTGGCCACGATGGTGGCGTTGGCTGCAGCATTCGAAGCGATACCACCGGCGTGGAAGGTACGGAGTGTCAACTGAGTACCAGGCTCACCGATTGACTGGGCGGCAATGACACCGACAGCTTCGCCCTTCTGCACCATGCGGCTTGTTGAAAGGTTGCGGCCGTAGCACTTCATGCAGACACCATGCTTGCTTTCGCAGGTGAGAACCGAGCGGATTTCGACGCTCTCAATCGGAGAGGCTTCGATTTCGGCAACAATCGGTTCGGTGATTTCTTCACCAGCGGCAACGATGACCTTGCCGGTTGTTGGGTGAACGATGTCGTGTACTGACACACGGCCGAGGATACGTTCGCCAAGAGACGAAATGATTTCGTCACCATCCTTGAGCGCTGTGCAGACGAGACCGCGAAGCGTTCCGCAATCCTCTTCCGTGATGATCACGTCGTGGGATACGTCGACAAGACGACGGGTAAGGTATCCGGCGTCGGCCGTCTTCAAGGCGGTGTCGGCCAAACCCTTACGGGCACCGTGGGTAGAGATAAAGTACTCCAACACGCTCATACCTTCCTTAAAGTTAGAAAGGATCGGGTTTTCAATAATCTGAGCACCTTCTGCACCGGCTTTCTGAGGCTTGGCCATCAAACCACGCATACCTGCCAACTGTGCAATCTGGTCGGCAGAACCACGGGCTCCGGAGTCAAGCATCATGAACACAGCGTTGAAACCTTGGTCGGCTTCAGTCATCTGCTTCATGAGGGTCTTCTTCAGGTCGGTGTTGACGTGCGTCCAAGTATCAATTACCTGGTTGTAACGCTCGTTGTCGGTGATGAAACCCATATTATAGTTAGCAGTGATCTGCTCGATGTCTTCGTTACCACGCTTAACGATGTCTACCTTCTCCTGCGGGATGATGATATCGTCGAGGTTGAAGGACAGACCGCCCTCGTATGCCTTGCGGTAACCGAGGTTCTTGATACCATCCAAGAAGTCGCAGGCACGGGCCATACCAACAGTCTTGATCACCTTGGCGATGATGTCGCGCAAAGATTTCTTTGAGATAACGGTGTTGATGAAGCCACACTCAACAGGGATGATCTCGTTGACAATCACACGGCCGACAGAGGTCTCAACCAGATGGCGGACACCCAAGCCGTTTTCGTCTACATCGTCAACCATGACCTTCACTGGGGCATGTACGTCAACACGCTTTTCGTTGAAGGCGATAAGGGCTTCTTCTGGACCGTAGAAAATCAAGCCTGAGCCCTTTGCGCCTGGACGAAGCTTGGTGATATAATACAGACCGAGCACCATGTCCTGTGAAGGCACAGTAATAGGAGCGCCGTTGGCGGGGTTCAAAATGTTGTGGCTCTGGAGCATCAACATCTGAGCTTCCAAGATTGCTTCGTTGCTCAGAGGGAGGTGAACTGCCATCTGGTCGCCATCGAAGTCGGCGTTGAATGCCGTACATGCCAACGGGTGGAGCTGGATGGCCTTGCCTTCAATCATTTTAGGTTGGAAGGCCTGGATACCGAGACGGTGAAGTGTCGGTGCACGGTTGAGGAGCACAGGATGGCCCTTCATGACGTGCTCGAGGATGTCCCAGATGACAGGCTCGCGACGGTCGACAATCTTCTTGGCGCTCTTCACCGTCTTCACGATGCCGCGCTCAATGAGTTTGCGGATGATGAACGGCTTATAGAGCTCTGCAGCCATGAGTTTAGGCAGACCGCACTCGCCCATACGCAATTCAGGACCAACGACGATTACGGAACGTGCTGAATAGTCAACACGCTTACCGAGGAGGTTCTGACGGAAACGTCCCTGCTTACCCTTCAGATAATCGGAGAGTGATTTCAAAGGACGGTTGCTGTCGCTCTTCACGGCGCTGCTCTTGCGAGAGTTGTCGAAGAGGCTGTCAACAGCTTCCTGAAGCATACGCTTTTCGTTACGCAGAATGACATCTGGTGCCTTGATCTCGAGCAAACGCTTCAGACGGTTGTTGCGGATGAGCACGCGACGATAGAGGTCGTTCAAGTCGGAAGTGGCAAAACGGCCACCATCGAGGGCAACGAGCGGACGTAAATCTGGAGGCGTGACAGGAATGATCTTCATGATCATCCATTCAGGACGGTTCTTGTCTTTGCTTGCGCGGAAAGACTCAACCACCTGCAGACGCTTCAAAGCCTCGTTCTTGCGCTGAACGGAAGAGTCGGAGTTGGCTCTGTCGCGCAATTCATACGAGAGTTCATCGAGATTGATGCGGGTCAGGAGGTCGTAAACGGCCTCGGCACCCATCTTGGCGATGAATTTATTTGGATCGGAATCCTCAAGATACTGGTTGTCGTTTGGCAACTTCTTGAGCAAGTCGAGGTATTCGTCCTCCGTCAGCAAATCGTTGGGAGCCACGTCGTCGCTCAAGACACCTGGCTGGATAACGACATAGCGCTCGTAATAGATGATGGTATCGAGTTTCTTAGTCGGGATGCCGAGCAGATAACCAATCTTGTTTGGCAAAGAACGGAAGTACCAAATGTGGGCCACAGGCACAACCAGCTGGATGTGTCCGGCACGCTCACGACGCACTTTCTTTTCAGTGACCTCCACACCGCAACGGTCGCAGACAATGCCTTTATAACGGATGCGCTTATATTTTCCGCAGTGGCATTCGTAATCCTTCGTCGGACCGAAAATGCGTTCGCAGAAGAGACCATCACGCTCTGGCTTGTACGTACGATAGTTGATGGTCTCAGGTTTGAGGACCTCACCGTAAGAATTGGCCTGAATTTCTTCAGGAGAAGCCAAGCTAATGGTAATCTTCGTAAAGTTACTCTTTATCTTGTTGTCTCTTTTAAATGCCATGTTTTATATGAAATATTGGTTGGAAAGTCATTGGCTCCCGCCGCAGAGGGCGGGATGCCAATACTTGTCCTATAAATAGGTGTTTGGAAAACGCCTACCTATGTAAAGAGTTACTATGTGTATCTGTTATTCAAGCGTAATGTTGAGACCTAAGCCGCGGAGCTCATGAAGCAATACGTTGAGCGATTCTGGAATGCCCGGTGTTGGCATCGGGTCGCCCTTGACAATGGCTTCGTAAGCCTTTGAACGGCCAGTGACATCGTCCGACTTGATGGTAAGGATTTCCTGAAGCACATGTGATGCACCGAAGGCCTCGATGGCCCAGACTTCCATTTCTCCGAAACGCTGTCCACCAAATTGCGCCTTACCTCCGAGAGGCTGCTGCGTGATGAGCGAGTACGGACCGATGGAACGAGCGTGCATCTTGTCTTCAACCATGTGGCCGAGTTTCAACATGTAAGTCACACCAACCGTTGCCTTCTGGTCGAAAGCCTCACCAGTTCCGCCATCATAAAGCTGCGTAGAGCAGTAGCGCGGCAGGCCAGCCTTGTCTGTCCATTCACACAAGTCTTCGAGTTTCGCACCATCGAAGATTGGCGTAGCGAACTTCACGCCGAGTTTCTTACCAGCTGCACCGAGCACGGCCTCGAAAATCTGACCCAAGTTCATACGTGAAGGCACACCCAGCGGGTTGAGCACGATGTCGACCGGCGTACCATCGGCCAAGAACGGCATATCTTCCTGACGCACGATCTTTGAGACGATACCCTTGTTACCGTGACGACCGGCCATCTTGTCACCGACACCAATCTTACGCTTCTTAGCGATGTAAACCTTGGCCATCTGGAGGATGCCGGAAGGAAGTTCGTCACCGATGGTGAGGGCAAACTTCTTGCGCTTCAAAGCGGCATCCATGATGTTGTACTTCTTCAAGTAGTTGATGATGAGCTGACGCAACAGTTTGTTGGTGTGCTCGTCTTCCGTCCAAGCACTCAGGTCGAGCGAGGTATAATCGAGCGACTTAAGCAAGTTGCGCGTGAAAGTAGCGCCCTTGGAAATCACCTCAGAACCGATGTTGTCCTTGACGCTGCAAGCGGTCTTGTCGCCGGCCAGTTTCAGGAACTTCTCAATCATCGTGTCCTTGAGTTCCTCAGCCTGCTTGGCAAACTCGTCGTCGTAGCGCTGGAGAACCACCTTGTCGGCAGCCTTGTCGGCACGCGACTTGACAGCCTTGGCGTAGAGCTTGCGGTTGATGACAACACCAGAGAGCGAAGGATTGGCCTTCAAAGAAGCATCCTTGACATCGCCAGCCTTGTCGCCGAAGATGGCGCGGAGGAGCTTTTCTTCTGGAGTCGGGTCGCTTTCGCCCTTCGGCGTGATCTTACCAATCATGATGTCGCCTGGAGTGACGCGGGCACCGATACGGATCAAACCGTTTTCATCAAGATCCTTAGTAGCGTCTTCGCTGACGTTAGGAATATCGTTGGTCAGTTCTTCCATACCGCGCTTCGTTTCACGAACCTCGAGAGAGAACTCATCAACGTGAACAGAAGTCAGGATGTCTTCACGAACCATACGTTCGTTGAGCACGATGGCGTCCTCATAGTTGTAACCCTTCCAAGGCATGTAAGCAACGAGCAAGTTGCGGCCCAGGGCGAGTTCGCCGTTCTCAGTGGCATAACCTTCCGTCAGGATGTCGCCCTTCTTCACACGCTGTCCCTTCTCGCAAATCGGACGAAGGTCGATGGTCATGTTCTGGTTGGTGCGACGGAACTTAGGAATCTTATAAGTCTTGGTAGCAGAGTCGAAGCTAACAAATTCTTCTTCTTCGCTACGGTCGTATGTAATCACGATGCTGGTGGCATCAACGAAGTCGATCACGCCTTCGCCTTCTGCCGTAATCATCGTGCGGGAATCTTCACAAACCTGCTTTTCGATACCAGTACCCACGATAGGAGCCTCGGAACGAATCAAAGGAACTGCCTGGCGCATCATGTTCGATCCCATCAATGCGCGGTGGGCGTCGTCGTGTTCCAAGAACGGAATCAAAGAAGCAGCGATAGAGGCAATCTGCTGAGGAGCCACGTCCATGAGTTCCACCTCTGAAGGCGGCACAACAGGATAATCGGCGTCCTGACGGCACTTGACTTTGTCGCGGATGAATGTACCGTCGTCGTTCAGCGGTGCATTACCCTGACCGATAATCTTGGCCTCTTCTTCTTCTGCCGAGAGATAAACAACATCATTGTTGTCCAAGTCAACCACAGAATTTTCCACCTTGCGGTACGGTGTCTCGATGAAACCGAGTTCGTTGATCTTGGCGTAAACGCAAAGAGAAGAAATCAAACCGATGTTCGGACCTTCAGGCGACTCGATAGGACAGAGACGGCCGTAGTGGGTGTAGTGTACGTCTCGAACCTCGAAACCTGCACGCTCACGAGACAAACCGCCAGGACCCAAGGCTGAAAGACGGCGCTTGTGCGTCACCTCGGCCAGCGGGTTGGTCTGGTCCATGAACTGCGACAGGGCGTTCGTACCGAAGAACGAATTGATGACGCTGGAAATGGTCTTGGCGTTAATCAAGTCGGTCGGGGTGAATACTTCATTGTCACGTACATTCATGCGCTCGCGGATGGTGCGGCTCATACGGGCCAGACCGATGGCAAACTGATTTGAAAGCTGTTCGCCAACGGTACGTACGCGGCGGTTGCTCAAGTGGTCGATATCATCGACTGTGGCCTTTGAGTTGATCAACTCGACGAGATACTTGATAATCTCGATGATGTCTTCACGCGTCAATACGCGAACATCCATATCGGTTGTCAAGCCGAGCTTCTTGTTGATTCTGTAACGGCCCACCTCGCCCAAGTCGTAACGCTTTTCTGAGAAGAAGAGGTTGTTGATAACTTCGCGTGCACTGGCATCATCGGCAGGGTCTGCATTACGCAACTGACGATAGATGTAAAGCACAGCTTCCTTCTCGGAGTTCGACGGGTCTTTCTGGAGGGTGTTGAAGATGATAGAATAGTCCGACGAGCTGGCCTCTTCGTGGTGTACCAGGATCGACTGCGCACCGCTTTCGATGATTTCATCGATGTGTTCAGCTTCGAGCACGGTCTCGCGGTCGAGGATAATCTCGTTACGCTCGATTGAAACAACTTCACCCGTGTCTTCATCAACAAAGTCTTCCACCCAACTCTTCAAGACACGTGCAGCGAGCTTGCGGCCCACCAGTTTCTTGAGGTTGGTTCTGTTGACCTTGACCTCTTCAGCCAAGTCAAAAATCTGAAGGATGTCCTTGTCGTTTTCAAAGCCGATGGCACGCAAGAGGGTTGTCACAGGCAACTTCTTCTTACGGTCGATGTAAGCATACATGACATTGTTGATGTCCGTTGCAAACTCAATCCAAGAGCCTTTGAAAGGAATGATACGAGCAGAATAGAGTTGCGTACCATTCGCATGCACGCTCGAACCGAAGAACACACCCGGCGAACGGTGCAACTGAGACACGACAACACGCTCGGCACCGTTGATGATGAAAGTGCCGTTGTCGGTCATATAAGGAATCGGGCCAAGGAAAACATCCTGCACAACCGTGTCGAAATCCTCGTGGTCGGGGTCGGTACAGTAAAGCTTCAATTTGGCCTTCAAGGGGACACTGTAAGAAAGTCCGCGCTCAAGGCATTCATCGATGCTGTAACGGGGCGGGTCGATATAATAATCGAGGAACTCTAACACAAAGTTGTTGCGAGTGTCTGCGATAGGAAAATTCTCGGCAAAAACTTTGTACAGACCGTCGTTCTTACGCAACTCCGATGGCGTATCAAGCTGGAGGAAGTCTTTGAAAGACTTTAACTGTACGTCCAAGAAATCCGGATAAGGCATCGGATTCTTGACAGAGGCAAAGTTTACACGTTGGTTAATAACTCTGGAAGACATTCGTGAAAAATATGATTTAGGATGAGAACTTCATTCCGGGCGGCGCTCACCGATTGGAAATGCGTTGTGCAAAAGAGCGGGCGTTCCATTATCATACAGGCACCATGCTTTAATGAGGCTTATAATATGTGTGCATGCTATGCTGGAAACGCTCGCCACGTACGAAATGGAACAAGCCAAGCGGACAAGACCAAGCAAGCTGTAGTAAATGGAAAGACGCAGGCTGTTTTCTCGCGAAACAGCAGCCGTTGCCCTGTATTTTTTTTGCACAAAAGCCCCCACGAACCATTTGTTTGCGAAATGTGTCGGGGAGGAACAATGAACCGGCATCAGCCGATCCAACAAAACATCTGAATGCGAACAGGAATGCGAAGCAGAAACGCCAGCGGAAAAGCAGAGCAAGAGCGCAAGGCGCCAGTCACATCGGCATACCCAAACATCCCTAAAAAAGAAGTTCTAATCTGACTTAATTTATAGACACAAAAAGGTTAAGAACCCTCTATCAGAGGATCCTTAACCCAATAAATATGAGGTAGCTTATTAAGCGAGTTCTACTTCAGCACCAGCCTCTTCGAGAGCCTTCTTCAATGCTTCAGCTTCTTCCTTAGCAACGCCTTCCTTCAACTTGCTAGGAGCACCGTCAACGAGGTCCTTAGCTTCCTTCAAGCCGAGGCCGCAAGCTTCCTTAACAGCCTTAACAACCTGGAGCTTTGCAGAGCCAGCGCTCTTCAAAACAACGTCGAAAGCAGTCTTTTCCTCAGCGGCAGCAGCGCCACCAGCAGCGGGACCAGCAGCAACAGCAACAGCTGCAGCAGCGGGTTCAATACCATATTCGTCCTTCAGGATCGTTGCCAACTCGTTTACTTCTTTCACTGTCAAATTTACCAATTCTTCAGCAATAGCTTTGATATCTGCCATTTTCGTAATGTATTTTTATTGTTTTTATTCAGTTTGATTGGTACGGATATATCCGATTATTCAGGGCGCTCGCCCATAGTTTTCAGCACGCCATGGATAGTCTGGCCTGCAGATTGGAGTGCAGAGATAACGTTCTTTGCAGGAGATTGCAGCAATGCAACAACTTCGGCAAGAACTTCTGCCTTGCTCTTGATAGCGCAGAGCGTATCAAGCTGATCAGCACCTACGTAGAGACCTTCCTCAGCGTAAGCAGCCTTAAGGGCTGGAACGCCGCTCTTACCTTCTTCCTTGATTAACTTTGCAGGAACGTTGGCAGTGTCACAGAAGAGGACAGCCGTCGTGCCTTTCAAGCAGCCGTAGAGCGGAGAGAAGTCAAATTCAGCAGCTTCGAGAGCCTTGTGCAACAAGCTGTTCTTCACGAGAAGCATCTTGATGTTTGAGCCAAAGCACTTTCTGCGCAAATTGCTTGTAGCCTCAGCGTTCATACCGGTTACGTCAACCAGGTAGAAGTGAGCATATTCTTTTAATGTTTCACCGATGTGCTCGATGATCAAACCTTTATCTTCCTTTTTCATGATTTGCCGTCAAATTTTAGATTTCGTCAACAGATTTGGGATCTATCTTGATACCCTTGCTCATAGTGGAGGAAAGATAAATGCTCTTGATATATGTACCTTTGGCAGCAGCAGGCTTCAACTTGTTGATGGTAGCGATGAATTCCTTTGCATTGCCGAAGATCTGCTCGGGAGTGAAAGAAACCTTACCAATTGAAGTGTGAACGATACCAGTCTTGTCAACCTTGAAATCGATCTTACCCTGCTTAACCTCACGGATTGCCTTGGCAACATCCATGGTAACAGTACCACTCTTAGGGTTAGGCATCAATCCGCGCGGACCGAGAACACGGCCGAGAGCACCGATTTTACCCATGATAGCTGGCATAGTGATGATTACATCAATATCAGTCCAACCACCCTTGATCTTCTCGATATATTCATCGAGACCTACATAATCTGCACCTGCTTCCTTAGCAGCAGCTTCTGCATCAGGCGTACAGAGGCAAAGCACACGAACTGTCTTGCCAGTACCATTTGGCAGAGATACAACGCCGCGAACCATCTGATTGGCCTTACGAGGGTCAACACCGAGGCGAACGTCGATATCCAAAGAGGCGTCAAACTTAGTCGTGGTGATTTCCTTAACCAAGCTAGATGCTTCCTTCAAAGTGTAAGCTTTCCCTGCTTCAATCTTGCCAGCTACAGACTTCTGATTTTTTGTCAGTTTACTCATGTTCAGTTCAAAAATTGAAGTTAATTATTAACCAGGGAAGTCTCCCTTAACTGTGATACCCATACTGCGGGCAGTACCTGCTACCAACTTCATGGCAGATTCAATAGTGAAGCAATTCAAGTCTGGCATCTTGTCTTCGGCGATAGCCTTAACCTGATCCCAAGTGATTTCAGCAATCTTAGTACGATTAGGCTGAGCGGAACCACTCTTCTTCTTGGCTGCTTCGAGCAATTGAATTGCTACAGGAGGAGTCTTAACTACGAATGAGAATGATTTGTCATTATAGTAAGTGATAACAACTGGCAATACCTTACCAGCCTTCTCCTGAGTTCTGGCGTTGAACTGCTTGCAGAAATCCATAATATTGATACCCTTTGAACCCAAGGCAGGACCTACGGGAGGGGAAGGATTTGCAGCGCCACCTTTAATCTGTAATTTGATTAATCCAGCAACTTCTTTAGCCATTGTAATATTTTATTTTTAAATTGTATGAAGGTCAACGGAGGTTCGTAACAGCAACCGTTATTCCTTCTCTATCTGCGTAAAACCAAGGTCCAAGCCCGTGCTGCGGCCAAACACTTTGACCGTAACCGTAACTTTCTTCTTCTCAGCGTCAACCTTTTCGATGACACCGGTGAACCCGCTGAAAGGACCGTCGCTAACCTTGACAGATTCCCCTTCAACAAATGGGATTTCTGCATCAACTGCATCCACCTCCATTTCATCAACTTTGCCTAAAATTCTGTTCACCTCACTGGCGCGAAGAGGCGTAGGATGGTCAAGACCGCCTAAGAAACCGAGCACCTGCGGGGTGTTGCGGAGTTCATGGGCAATTTCACCAACCAAGCGCGCTTCGACCAAGACATAGCCTGGCAAATAATTGCGCTCCTTGACGATGCGCTTACCGTTGCGAATCTGAACGACCTTTTCGGTTGGAATGAGCACCTGCGAAACATGACCGCCAAGGCGGCCATTATTAATTTCTGCATCAATGTACTCCTTCACCTTAGCTTCTTTTCCGCTAACGGCACGCAAAACGTACCATTGCATTTCAACTTCAGCCATTGTGAGATTAGAATTTAATGCTGTAAATAAGTTGCATGAGAGTTTCAAAGACCTTATCCATGGCAAACACCACAATTGCGATTATCACGGAAGCAATTAAAACGACAATCGCACTATGAGTTAGCTCCTTACGTGTTGGCCACGTGGTTCTATGAGCTAGTTCTTCATAAGAATCTTTACAATATAGATATATATTCTTAAACATTGCTTTTTGTATTAGCACGGGAAGAGAGGCTCGAACTCCCGACACCTGGTTTTGGAGACCAGTGCTCTACCAACTGAGCTATTCCCGTAAGTATGGATTCTCGCAAAAGTGCGAGAATCCATTTTTATTGATTAATCCTTATAGGAAAGGTATTAGTCAAGAATTTCAGTAATCTGGCCAGAACCTACCGTACGACCACCTTCACGGATAGCGAAACGGAGACCAACGTTGATTGCTACAGCGTAAATCAATTCTACAGTGATTTCAACGTTATCGCCAGGCATTACCATTTCAGTTCCTTCTGGCAAGTGAATTTCACCTGTGCAGTCCATAGTGCGGAGGTAGAACTGAGGACGATACTTGTTACCGAATGGAGTGTGACGACCACCTTCTTCCTTCTTCAATACGTAGATAGAAGCCTTGAACTTCTTGTGCGGAGTGATAACACCCGGGTGAGTGATAACCATACCACGCTTAACTTCAGACTTATCGATACCACGGAGGAGAAGACCTACGTTATCACCAGCTTCACCCTCATCGAGGAGCTTGCGGAACATTTCAACGCCAGTTACAACTGACTTCTTGTCTTCACCGAGACCAAGGATCTGAACTTCGTCACCAACCTTAACGACACCAGTTTCAACACGACCAGTGGCAACAGTACCACGACCAGTGATTGAGAATACGTCTTCAACAGGCATCAAGAAAGGCTTTTCAACGTCACGAACCGGCTCCTGAATCCAAGTGTCAACAGCGTTCATCAATTCCATTACAGAATCTTCCCACTTAGCAACACCGTTCAAAGCACCGAGAGCAGAACCACGAATGATAGGAGTATCCTCTTCGAAGTCATACTGTTCGAGCAATTCGCGCATTTCCATTTCAACGAGT
>ULIZ01086168.1_pt1 | contig 12517 bp, 11 predicted proteins | sample 1950601 | NCBI WGS metagenome assembly ULIZ01 (sample SAMEA4835456, study PRJEB28245) | human gut metagenome | biome: gut microbiome; material: fecal sample | place: Denmark | collected 2008 | reverse complement strand
GGCCGCGAGTAGCATTACCAGCGGCCGCGAGCAGTGCTACCAGCGGCCGCGAATCGATAACTTGTTAAGCAAAAAAGAAAGAAACCTTGTGGTATCATCTACACATGACGCCACAAGGTTCCCATTATCTGCAATACGGCCTGCATGGAATGCTTACTGATGAAAGCGCAATACCATGGAAAATGAAACCGCCAGACTTAAGGCAGAAGGCTTAAAGTCAGGCGGCTATTCGTTTGATAGTTAGTATTCACAAATTAAACGCTACGGCTCAACAAATACAGGTATTCCTGCGATGTGATTTGGATGATTGGCAATTAAGCTCTCAATTAAATGTTGTTTTACGGTAGGGTCAACATTTGATGTTGATGGGCTTATGTTAAACGTCATGTATTCCTTTCCTGTCTTTTTTCGAGGATAACCTGTTTGCTGCAATTCTTTTCCTGACATCTTTTGATGTTTTAGAATGTCAAAGACAAGAAGTTCTTTAGGCTTTTTCACGTCATAAATGACGAGAAGTGAGGCTTTCTCGATACACTCTTGTTTGTCATCCATTGAACCCTTACGATTTCCAAGACGAATATTATACATATTGGAAGACTTTATCCAATCTAAATGTTTTTTATTCTTGTAACATCCTATGAGTATGGTTTTTCCCTCACCAAAAAGATTTTGGATACTCCTACTGAAACCGTACCATTTCAGAACTTCAAAGGATGGTTCTGCTGCCATAGAATACTCCGACTCCATCAAGTCTATCGTATATGCAGGGGAAACGTTCTTTGTAGATTTTAGTTCTCTACAAAGCTGCAAATAAACTTTGGAGGCTAAATCCATGACCTTCTCTATTTTCGTTTCATTAGCCTTGTTAGTTGCATACTTAGACAGTATTACCAATCTGTTGTGTAAACGATTATTTGCATTATATTTTGGAATGCACAGATTGGACTTTTTAAGGCTGAAACCATTCGTCTTAAATGTCGCATGTATATATGCATGAACAACACTACTATTAAGTATGGCATTAATGTAATGAGACTCGTCTTCTGAGATGAAGTTCTTGTTCGAGTCTTGGCTTATTATTATTGTGTGTTTTACACAAATCGCATGTTTCATCTCTCCCCATGGGGTTTTTACTGGACGAATTACACTCGAACAGAAATTAGAGTTGTCTCTTGCGGCAACAATATATGGAGCAAAAGTGTATGGACCAATCTTTGATAGTGCATAAAATTCATCACCACAATGCATTGTCTTACTCTTGTCGGATTGTTTGTCCAAAAGAGATTTATGATTGCAAAAATATAATGCAAGTTCTTCATTTTCTCTCGTTAATTTACTCAACGGAATTGGTGCAGATGTGGATTCTTCGTCATATGGAATTACATGAAAGTTGTTTCCCCAATTGTACGAGAACGGCGTAATCGCAGGTCCTTCTACCATTGGGTACAGATGGTCAACAGGAAAATCCCAACCTTCATTTGGGATGTCCTCCACTTTGTATTTTGATGTTTTCAGTACTTTATTTTTAAACCTATAATGATTGGGCTTTGAAGAATATCCAACACCTTGCATTTTGAAAATTTCGAATGGAGTTGATTCGACTCCTGTTCTGTACAAATATGAGGTTTCACCTATGATAAGAGAGAAGTCAAACTTCGACGACACATAAGTGAATTGCGTGGAATTCTCAGCCATTTGTCTTGCCACCTCAGTTTTCAAAACAAGGTATTGCTTAGCTTCCTCAAAAGATAGACATTTGTTGATAATCATATCATTAATGCCTTTCTGCTTTGAAATGCACCTAACTGTGACGCCAGATTTATAATCCACATAAGGCTTTGAATAATAGTATGTGTTAAAATCCTGTGTTACGGATTTTAGCCCAACTTTAAATGGTCGCAGTGGAGCGCACCACTTATCCAATTTTTGCAAATACAGACGCTCTTTCTTTTCGAAGTTTGTATAGAAATTTCGGAATTCTTCATATGAATTTTGAGACATGATGCTGTCTGGCATGAGAAATGCGAGAATACCATTATCTTTAAGCCAATTTGTTGCAGCAACATTAGATATAAGGGCGCAAAGATTTAACTGTGCACCACCAAACATTCCTCCGTCGTTGCAGAAAATGTGTCTAATGTCACAAAACTCTTTTATTTTTCTTGTATATGCTGCAGGTAAATGTTCCCATTTTACCCATGGTGGATTCCCTACGATTAAATCATGCTTTTTAAGTCTTGCTATTAACATGAAATTTGTTGTAATACGAATCCAAATGCCATCCCATTTATTTTTGTGGAGTCTAACTAAATCTTCAGATAATTTTTTTATCAGTTTACACAGTTCTATTGAATTCTTTTCTTCTGAAGAAAAGTTGTCAACAATTTTGTTGTAAAGGATTTCGGAACTTTCAGCCTTTACTAAGGCTTGAAGGTTGCTCATTACTTTCCCAAAATCCATTTTGTCAACGAAAGACTGTGGAAGAACAACATCCAATGCTCCATATTTGTTGTTGTGGATGGAATAGCAGTAACAATCAATTCCGTCAATTTTTTTTGAAACTGGTACGATGGCTGCGTCACCTAACAAAATAGGAATCTCGACATCCTTTACTTCACCCAGTTGATGGATGGCTATATAGTAACTAACACGAGCAGATAGAACGGAAAGAGGATTGATGTCTATGCCGTGAACCCTGCTTAATATAGACTGTAATAATTCTTCCTTTTGTGATGCAGATAAATCATTTATACAAACGTCACCAACAATCTTTTTAATCAGAGATATGATGAATATTCCAGAGCCACAACATGGATCCATTGCACTCCAATCTGAACATTTTACAGATTTCAATGCCTCTGTTATAACACCATCCGCTAACCATTCGGGGGTGAAATATTCGCCCATAGAGTGTCTTACAGATTGTGGTATAATACTCATATACAAATCTTTGAAGACATCTTCTGGATTATATTTAACATTCAACGAGAACGATGAATATCCATCAATCGTTGTAATGATATCTCTGATATATTTCCAAAAATCTTCTGACCATTGGCTTGAGTCGGCATACCAAGAGAAGAAGTCTCCTTCAAGAAAATTTCTTATCCCCATATTGGTGTAAGAGTAGCCATCCTCCATCACCTGAAAGAATTTTTGTGTTTTCTGAAAATTTAATGTTGACAAATCGTGATATTCATGAGTATCCTCGTTGAAATTTAATTTGTCAACAACTTTACATGCGATTAGCTTTACTATTATCGCATATGTTGTCTGTAAAGAAAATAAAGCCTTGTATTCTGCGTCCGTATTATCTATGTTATGATTGAATATTTCAGATAGGTCTTTTCTTCTTTTTGCTATATCATTACTTTTCCCATTGTCATCTACAGAGAGATGCATCAATTCCTTCCATTCGGAATAGAGCATATGAGATTTCTCTGTGATATGTTCACAAAGTTGGTCATATAAGATGTTTGCAATTTTTTTTGAAGACGAATCTGATTTTGAAGAAATCGAAAAGTCTTTTACTACGTTGACTGATTTGAACTTTTTCGACTGATTATTTAGAATCGCACGAATAACCCTATCTATGTCATCAACAGAAATACTACGGAGTGAAGTGCTTCTGACGTTGTCACCAATAAACTGAAAATAAGCGATATGGATGCCATCTGTCAGTATTGCATCATATTTAACACTTTCCTTTTTGTATAGAGCTATAAGATAATCTGTCACTTGCTCAAAAGCGGATTCTATCTGTTTTTGAGTAACAAGTTTAGTGTTGTGCTTGTATTCTATAACAATGTTGTTTACAACTGCATCGAGACGACCTCTTCCGCTTTTTCTGGAGGATAGCGCCTCGAATTTATGTATTATGCCGTCAACAGGCTTTTCTTTACTGAAATTAAGTTCTATACCTACTTGATCTCTTACAAGATAGTATATCTCAGTTTCAAAGATGGACGAAGTGTGAGCCTCACTATCAGAATGCTCACAATCTCGTACAATTTTTGTGAGCAAAGAGTCTATTTGGGACTTATACTCTCCGCTGTTAAGCCAATTTGAAATTTGAGATTTGTTGATCATATTCTATAACTTATAGTAAAAGCTTATTGGGATTTATTGCTCACAATGAGCTCTTTAACATCCACACAAAGTATATTTGCAATATCATTTAGCGTTTGTAAGTCAGGTTGGATGGTATTACTACACCATTTACTAACTGTACTGGTTGTTTTTCCAAGTTGTTCTGCAAGCCACTTTCCAGTCTTTCTTTTTTCTACAAGAACAACTTTTAATCTATTCAGATTTGCCATGTCGCTATAATTGATTATATTTTGATGTAAATTTATAAAAATTCTATGATAAGCACGAGTGTTGAAGAAAAAAATCCAACTTTTCCCCAAAACATAGTCACATTTAGGAGCAATTAACAAATATGCTTTAGCAATGTGCCACAGTTGGGCTTAAATACATTTATAATTTTTATTCGTTTATAGCCAACGAAAGTTCCTTTTCTATAAGGAGGGTTTTCAAAATAAATACGTAATTCTATATCATAGCTTTTTGCATCTAAAATCCCCAAAACGGGAAATTGCCGTTCGTTTCCGTGTTGATTTATGTTTAGCTATGCTTTTGGATTGTGGTTTACTGATTCTTTTGTTTCTTTCTTATGTCCTATTGTAAGCAAAATACATACAGATAATCAATCACTTGCAATCTATCAGCAAGATTTCAAGAATAAGATTATGAAGAATGTAAGTGCATTTGTTTTATCGTGGTCTCGTGCAACCTTATCCTTTATTCTCTAATCTTATCAAGCTAACCTTTCGCTCCTAGCATCTTCTTATACACGAATCCTTCACCACCGGGGAAGTAAGCTTCGAATACAATGCAGAGAAACCGGGCTGCGTCCTTACGCTTCTTGCCAATCTTGAAGAAAGCGAAACTGACATAAGACATGAGGTAGGCTTGGCTGCATTTGGCATTGACGGCTATGCTGACTTTGGGTATTACTACCAGGTCACGCTCGGCAAATGCAATGGCACAGGCGTTGATGGCCTCTTGCTCTTCTTTGCTGAACACGCTCATCTTCGCTGCAAACCAGTCGAGTGCTTCTTGCACTTTGTGCTGCTGCTCTTCATCCACGGCTTGCGACATTGCTGCCGCACGTTCCTGCTCAAATTTCTCTACCGTGTTTCAAGTACCGCCACCTTTTTTTTCATGACATTATACTTCACCATATTCGCCATGACGAAGCAATAGCAACATACAACGACGATGAACACAAGCAAGCTTGATAGCGTAGTTCGTCCACAATATCGTTCAGCCCTGCAATGTAATGGCTCATCATTGACACTGCCATCAACGACAGCGCAGCACCGACATACATATACCTAATTTTACCTTGTCGCTTATGGACGATATGCCCACAAACAAGGCAAGAACGAGCGACAACGCGCAGAAGCAGAGTGCCAGTAATGCCGTTCCCATAGTCTATTCTATTTTATTGTTTTGTTTCACACACTCTTCGTCATATAAGTCATCATCTTCATGGAGCAGATATTCATATTTGGTACCGATAAGACTTTCACGGTCATATTCTTTTCTGTACTCCATGATGTAATAACTTATGGTGTCGGGATATTCATAGACGAATCTTCGGCAAACTTTCTTGTACATAAGCAATATACGTTCGTCATCGGCAAACTCAAACAGATAGTCAAGCATCCGGCCTACTTCATTTGCAGTTGCGTGTTTCCTCGCACAGAACTCCTCCACAATGGGAGCATACTCTATGGCTGCTCTCTCACGAATCTGCATAAGTCCTTTTGCCAATTCTTTTATTCCTGCAAAGAATTCTTGATAATCCTTGTCCTTACTGATATCATTCATGACATGTCTTTTTTAATCTTTCAAACAAGCAAGCGGTATGACTTTAACTCCGTCTGGGCGTGTGTAAGCCATGCTGCCACCTGTCATGACTATCATCAAGTCGGGTTCGCGCAACGGCACCTGCTTTTCTGTCTCATTATGCACTTGAATGAGTCGTTTAATTTCCAAAAGATGTTTGGCTCCTTCTTCTATTTCACGGCTACCAAGCTTGCACTCTATCAGAGCATAGCGTCCATCGTCAAGATGAAGCACCAAGTCGGCTTCCAGTCCGTAGCGGTCGCGGTAGTATGACAGATGATTGCCAAAACCTGGAGTATAAGCCCGAAGGTCTCGTGCACACATTTGCTCAAAGATAAAACCAAAGGTTTTGAGCTGCGTCATCAATGCTTCTGGGGAAAGTCCTAATGATGCAATTGCAATGGACGGGTCTACGAAAGCCCGTTTTATACCACTTCGAATTGCTGTCTTACTTCGGACGGCAGGACACCAAGCTTCGATATTATCAATCAATGTTAGTGATATTCAGTTATATACGCAAGCAAAAACTGATATTTGTGGGTATTTAATACTATGAATTGCGCTATTTCATTACTAACTTTTGTGGTAATTTAGAACTAACTTTTGTGGCACTTCATTTGTAATTTTTGAGGTGTTTCATTTGTAGTTTTTGGGGTATTTTATCATGTATTTTAGCGGACAACAATAATAAAAAATAGGTAGTCTAAATTAAATCTGACTACCTATTTTTTATACCATTATATCAGCCCCAACTGATTGAGGAAAATCGCCACGATGCACACCGGACATACGTAACGGATGAGCAACAGATAAACGCCAAACAAGGTGGAGCGCAGCGTGCCTTCGTTGGTAAATTCGTCTTTCACTACTTTGGTTGGGACAACCCAACCGAGGAAAATACAGGTGAGGAATCCAGCCACGGGCAACATGATCTGACCTGTGACAAAATCAAAGAGATCAAACAACGAACGGCCTCCGATTATTAGCCAATCGCGATTGCCAACCGACAAGGAACAAAATGCACCCAAAACACAGAGCGATGCCGTGACGCATGTGGCGGCTTTCTTACGCGAGATGTTAAACTCTTCATGGAAGAAGGCTGTCGACACTTCATGCAGGGATATCAGCGATGTCAGGGCGGCGAGCGACAACAAGACGTAGAAGAGTACAGCAATGGCGGTTCCAACCAACGGCATCGTAGCAAAGGCTTCCTTGAAGACGTTGGGAAGGGTGATGAAGATGAGGGAGGGGCCGGAGTCGGGGTCGACACCGACAGAGAAGGCAGCGGGGAAAATCATCAGCCCGGCAAGGATGGCGATGAGAGAGTCGATGGCGACAATGTTGCCCGCCGACTTGAGAAGATTGGCCTGGCGGGAGAAATAGCTGGCAAAGGTGCAGATGCAACCCATGCCGATGCTGAGCGAATAAAACGACTGGCCCATCGCGGCGAGGAACACGGAGGAATCCATGTGTGAGAAATCAGGACGAAAAAGGAATTCCACGCCCTTGCCTGCCCCAGGCAGCATACATGAACCGATGACCACCACAATGAGCAGAAGGAAGAGCGTCGGCATCATCAGTTTCGAGGCTCGCTCAATGCCGCTGCGCACGCCGTGGATGATCACGTAATGGGTCATGAGCAGAATGGCAATAGTCCACAACATGGGACGGAAGGGCGATGACGAGAAGTCCTGAAAATACTTACTGATGTATTGCGGGTCGCCGTTGAGCTCACCGCCAGCCGAAGCGAAAATGTATTGCAGACACCAACCAGACACCACGGCATAATAGCTCGTGATGATGAAACCCGTCAACACGCTCATACATCCGATGAAGCGCCACGAGCCCGCCTTGCCCATCTTGCCATACGCACGCCCAGTGTTGGAAGCGCCATGACGTCCGATGATAAACTCATTCATCATGCACGGTATGCCCAGCAGCAGCACACAGCCTATATAAATCAAAATGAAGGAGGCGCCGCCGTTCTGTCCAGCCATATAAGGGAATCGCCACACATTGCCGAGGCCCACCGCCGAGCCCGCCGTGGCGAGCACCATTCCTAACTTACTTCCAAAATTTACTCTCTCTTGCGACATATTATTATACGTTTAAATTTTCTTGTATTCGGTATATCTCTCTGGTGGGCATACAAAAAAACAGTTAAGAGCATGCTCCTAACTGTTTTTCATATTGTGGTGCCACCAGGAATCGCTACGATTTACCAAGTGGTTGAATATCGTTTCTTTTCAGGAATAAAAAATTGGTAATCTTCTCCTATTTTTCCACCTTGAATTTGCGCTGTTCTGCACATCTTGCATGGTGGTTTCCTATTGCAAAGGTAGTGAATTACTTGGAACTACCATCATTTCTGTCTTTTAAATTCTTGATTTCCCTATCAAAATCGCTTTCAAGCAGTTCCATTTCACGTTTGCGGTAGATTTCAAACTCCTTTTCGGCCTTCTCAACGGCTTGCTTATGAGAAATGTTCCCCTTGCCAATCAGCACTTTCCGTTTGTGTGCAATAATCTGGTTATCCAGTGCTTCTATCCAGTCTTTCATTGTCATGGGATTCATTTCCAATGCTTGAAACTCGGCAAAGTCCAAGAAGCCGGAGGCAAGCAAGTTCAAACGCTGGAGTTCAATCTCAGACAGATAGTTCTTGGCAATCTTCACGTCATCCTTGGTCACATAGTTACCCTTGAAGTTCGTCATACCCACAAATGGTTTTTCATTGTCCACGCGATTGTAGATAACTTCCGCCACAGTATTCTCGTGAACGGCATAATGCAATTTGTTCTGCACAGTGGCAAAGAACATCTTTGTCATCTCATCGCGTGGGTCATAATCCGTGGCAGTTGCATAAATATCCGTAACCTGCTGGTAGAAGTTCCGCTCGCTGCTACGAATATCCCTGATGCGCTGGAGCAACTCACGGAAATAGCGGTTACCACCTTGCTTTAACCGTTCATCATCCATAGCAAACCCTTTTTGGATATACTCATGAAGCCGTTGAGTAGCCCAACGACGGAAACGGGTAGCAACCTGTGACTGCACACGATAGCCCAAGGCGATAACCATGTCAAGATTGTAGTGCAGAACACTGCGCTGCACCTGACGTTTACCCTCTTGCCGAACTGTCAAGAAATCTTTTACAGTTCGATTTGCGTCTAACTCACCATCATTTAAGATGTTGTCTATGTGCTGACTGATATTCTGCTTCGTTGTACTATATATTTCTGCCAACTGGTTTTGCGTCAGCCACAAATCTTCGTCAGCAAAGCGCACCGACACACGAGTTATCTCGTCATCGTCCTGGTAGAGTATTATCTTGTTTTCTTCGTTCATTTTAACCTTATATTGTCCCCTTGGGCTCTGCCGCCTCTTGCATTCCGCCAGAAAACAAAAATCCCGATTTCGTTTTGAAATCGGGATTTAATTGTTTTTTTAAGTGGTGCCACCAGGAATCGAACCGGGGACACAAGGATTTTCAGTCCTTTGCTCTACCAACTGAGCTATGGCACCTTATTGCTTACTGTTTGTTTCTGCGTTAGCGTTGTTTCTTATTTGCGAGTGCAAAGGTAGCAACTTTTATAATACCAGCCAAGCCTTTTGCAAAAAAAATTGCGAAAATCTTGAATTTTCCTTGTTTTCTTGGAAAGTCACTGGATTTTACCCCTATTTTAACACACAGCCATACCACTTTGTGCAATAAAAATGGACAAATAATGACGAGTTATTTTTCTACAGACGCAAAAAAAATCTGCTTCTGCTCTCTCCGCGCACGTCTCTATGCTGCCTTTTATGATCTGAAAGCTATAGAGCATACGCCACGTTGAACATCAACGAGGATGTTGACAAATGATAGCGGGCGTAAGAAACGCCAAGTTTGAAACGATTCAAGTTCAGGTTTCCCCCGAAGGTCAGTCCGGCGCCATGAGCGCCGTCGGCCGCCTTGAGTTCGGAGGCGCGGCGGAAGTTATATCCGGCACTGAGCGTCAGACTGCTTGACGGCTGCACATCAACGCCAACCACGAAATGGTTGATAAATTTCTTTCCGAAGCTCATTTTCTCTCCCTCGGCATGATAATAGTCGCTGGATTTCCAGCGCGTGAGGTCGGTCATGGTCAGAGAGAAACGCACTGGCGCATGATCCATGCCCTTCGTCAGGCCCACCTGCATGCAGAAAGGCACACGCTCTGTGCGGCCGTCAAACGACTTCACCTGCGCGCCGATGTTGCGCATCGTGGCCGACAGGGAAAGGTCGCGCTCCTCGTCATAATAATTCAAACCCAAGTCAACCGCCACCGCAAAGGCCGAATAGCCAGCATATGAAGAGGTGACCATCTTGAGCGAGGCGCCGCCAGCCCAAGCGTCGGAGAGCAGATAACTGTAGCCTGCGCCAACGACGATGTCCTTCGGCGAAAAAGAACCAATCACTTGTCCGTTTGCGTCGGTTTCGTCCATCGAGCCGTAGCCGAGATACTGCGCGGAAAAAGCCGCCGTATGTCGCTCGCCGAAACCTTTGACAAACTGGGCGCCCATCCAGCTGCTGCCGCTGGCGTACGTCATAAAGGAAAGTCCCAAACTGCGGTCGTTCACCGAAGAATAAAGCGCCGGATTCGACCACCCGACCCACGGCGCGTCTTCGATGGCCGAGATGTTCTCTCCGCCGAGCGCACTGGCATGGGCCGACACGGGAAGTTTGAGCACCGTATAGGCCGACGACGATTCCTGGGCATAAGAACCGAGACTATATAGCAAGCCAACTATGGCATATAAACACTTTTTCATTTAGAGAAATAAAAATTGTGTCCAAAGGTACGACAAATTTTAGATTTTGCGTGTACTTTTGCAGGAGAAATACTGGAGACGCGCCGCAAGAACATTTGCGACGCGGCTTCGTGGTTTGAAAAAAAACAGGCCGTTGGCCTGATTTCCTGTTGCCAGAAGAATGCCTCGGCATTCGTAAAGCAACGCTTGCGAAGAGACTGCCGTACACCTTTATATATAGGTGGTAAACGACACATTCCCGCTCGCGAGACATTATAGAAGTATAACGTGAAGAATTCCGAATTATTTTCCAAAGCATGGTGCGACCTTATCTTCAGCGGCCGCAATCAGAACTATGGCGCATACAAAATACGCAAGAACATGGGTCGGCGCTACGCCTATGCGCTGACCCTGGTATTCGTGGGCGCTTTCCTGACCGCCGCCGTCCCCACGGCCTTCACCCTCTATTTCCGATATAAATTCTACCAGAGTTTCAAGGACGCCGCCACGGAAGTGCGCCAACTCAAGAAACTGGAGCGCGAGAAGGGATACACCGTCAAGCATATATCGGCAGGACGAGGCGCTCCGACGTACACGGTCATCAAGGGCGCCACGGAAAAGGCCCCCGACATCGTTGAATACACGAAGAAGGACATCGTCTTCGGAATCAGCGGGGCAGAAACATTCATCGTTGACGACACCAAGACGACCTTTGAAGACCTCGACCTACAGCACAACCGCGACCGCGAAGACCTCCCCATTGAAGGTCCGCAAATCGTGGCGACAGAGGTGGTGAAGGAGATGCCGCAATTCCCAGGCGGCCCGACGGCTTTCATGAAATGGCTCGACACGAATATCGGCTATCCGAAACACTGCATCGACGAGAAGACTGAGGGCGACATGGAAGTGGTGTTCTACGTTCTCAAGGACGGAACGGCCAGCGACATAAAAATCACCAAGTCCATCGACCCAGAAATCGACCGCCTCGTTCTCAGGGTGCTAAAGCGCATGCCGCGATGGACACCAGGGAAGGCCGACGGCAAGAACACCGCCGTTCAGATTACGCTGCCGATACATTTCCAACTGCGATAGATCCCAGAGGAAACATGATAAAACGCTGAAAACAAGTTATCCACATAAAGACAGTATATTATGATTACCACGCAAGATATTCTGCAACGTATTGAAGACGAATTGGCAACGACCAATTACCCTTCAGAACCCGAAGGTCTTTACGAACCCATCGAGTATGTTCTTGAGGAAGGCGGAAAGCGCCTGCGCCCCACCCTTCTCCTGCTGGCCTACAGCATCTATCGCGAAGACCTCAACCGCGCCATGCCCGCAGCCATCGGTTTGGAGACATACCACAACCACACGTTGCTGCACGACGACCTCATGGACCACGCTGATATGCGACGCGGCCGCCCAACGGTACACCGCAAATGGGACGAAAACACGGCGGTGCTCTCTGGCGACACGATGCTCATCATGGCCTTCCACCATGTCATGGAATGCCGCTGCGAGAAATCCACGGAGGCCCTGCAGCTCTTCGCGCAAACGGCCCAGGAGATTTGCGAAGGACAACAATATGACGTGAATTTCGAGACGCGCAACAACGTAACGGTTGGCGAATACCTTGAAATGATCCGCCTAAAAACCGCCGTCTTCCTGGCCTGCGCCGCCAAGATGGGCGCACTCATCGCGGGTGCCGACGCTGCCGACTGCGAAGCGCTCTACGCCTTTGCCGAACGCATCGGTCTCGCTTTCCAAATTCAAGACGACTATCTCGACGTCTACGGCGACCCGAAGGTATTCGGCAAGAAAATCGGCG
>ULIZ01075689.1_pt1 | contig 12538 bp, 11 predicted proteins | sample 1950601 | NCBI WGS metagenome assembly ULIZ01 (sample SAMEA4835456, study PRJEB28245) | human gut metagenome | biome: gut microbiome; material: fecal sample | place: Denmark | collected 2008 | reverse complement strand
AAGAGGATGCATCGTTTCGACACACCCTCATTTAAAAGAGTTCCAATTGCTGACCAGGAGCCTCTGGAGGAAGAGGCTTTTTTCCGTAGAATAATTCTATATTAGCAAATTGTTTATCTGTTATGCAGATTATCCCGACATTACCATATTCTGGCAAGAACGACTTGACACGCTTTATATGAACCGCAGCATTCTCTTGACTGGCACAATGACGCACATAGATGGAAAACTGAAACATGGTAAATCCATCTCGCTGCAGATTCTTACGAAAAAGCGCATAGGCTTTCTTGTCTTTCTTAGTTTCTGTAGGCAAATCAAAAAGAACTAATATCCACATAACACGATATTCGCTAAACCTGTCCATACTTACCGTTCAGGATAAATGATTTTTCGTAATTCTCCGTTGAAACATTTATAGAGAGATGCCGTGGTTTGAGCCACAGCTACCATCAAAGGACTTCGTTTACCCAAAACTTTCACTTCTAAAGTGGGAACAGCAAGCATTGCCGCCTTCCATTCCTTAGTCAGTTCTTCGTGAGGAAGTCCTTTCTGCTTAATCAATCCATATACCAACTCGTCAACATACGGACGATACGGTTCCATTATATCATCAGCCAAACAATAGGCATTATACCTATTATGATGATGTATGCCTAATGTAGGAAGCAAGCCACTCGTAACCAACGCTCTCGCTACTACTGCACGCAATATGGCGTATCCATAATTCAGCAAGTTATTGGGAGGAACGCCTTCACGGTCGCGAGTAAAATCGGGGATATGCTGCATCAGTATCTTCCAATAATAAGCAGCCGCACGCCCTTCCAAGTTATCAGGATCGCCACTCCTTACATCGCCAGCCCACACATACATGCACTTATGTTTCTCGCCTACACATTGCTCCAACACCATGGCCTGATTATTTATCTTATACTGTATGGTTTGCTGCCAAAGTTGTTTTTTCAGCGGAAGCGAAGCATCAATCTGCTGTCGAAAGCGTTCGCATTGCGTAGTGTTGCCATATAGCGGAAGCATCAACCCCACCGGCATACTCTTACTATCACAAGTTATGACTGCACAATTATTTTCTAACAATGCCTCCAAAGCACCTTGTGTAATAGTAATCTGCTTATTATCGAGCACCATTACACCAATATCCTCTATCGGCTTTGTCACTTCTGTCTGTTGCTTAAACCCATCCGGAATTGAAGTACTTTTCACTACTTCCGGAAGTTTTATCACCAACTGCTGGTTACGAAGCGACAGATAAGCCGGGTTACCGAAATAAAGTGTTTTCTTTATCATAAGCTACGATGGTATTATATTCCCCAGACAGTCAATTCGTACTTTAAAAGGCCTAAGAGCAAATAATCCACTTAAACTTCTAACACGATAAGTCATAGTCTTCTTTTGTACATCTGTTTCTAAATGATGAATAAAGTTATAGTCAGAAGAACTTAATTTCTGCACACGATACAAATGATCACTCAGCAACTTATAGTCTTTACTCTCTATAGCGAATTTCACTTCATCTTCTTCCATTCCTAAAATAAACATCTCATTTTGCTGCATACTCAATTTCAATGTCCAATCAGGTTTTGGCAACAGACTTAAGAAACTCTGAGGATATACATCATCACCGGCCATAGTTATTTTATCCCAAACTTCATTCGCATCTTTAATTATAATTGGTAAACCGTACTTCTTACGCTCTACAGCATTCCAGAATGTACATACATGTTCTTGTCCTTTGCCATCAGCACCCACATAAATAGCTACATGGTGATTATTGCCAGGCTTAACAAAACCAATATCCATACCATTCTCATCTTTCTTTACCGGAACGACAGCAGACAAGCCTGTAAGGCAACGCACAGAACGAATAGGACGTTCTAAACCTTCGTCTTCATACCATTTCAAGGTCTTACCGTCTTTTACCACATCCTTAAACGCTTCTTTAGGTTTTCCACCAAACTTGCTAAGTCTATCTTCAAGAATCTGCTTAACCTTGCCATCAATCACATCAGCAATTTTGGTAAAATTAGGATTAACATCGTATTTCTTCACATACTCATCTTTAAAGCAAGTACCATATTCCAATAGCTTTGTTTTCTCCTTATCCAAATAAACAGGATTCTTCTTGAGTGAAGCAAGGGCTTGCTTATTGTCGTTATCAAACTCTGCCAAGCGTTCTTTTACCAATGCTTTGATGTATGGTTTAAATATCAAATCCGGATTTTCGAATAAGTATTTTACAGGCATCTTTCGAACTATCGTACGAATCTTACCGTAAACACTACCTTCACTCAATGCTCCACGGGGTACAACAATACCTTGCTGCACAACCTTTCCCTTAACTTTTCGTTTTCCGATAGTAGCTACTTTCTTACCTGCCTTAAAGGATATCAAAATACGAGACACAGCTTCCGCAACATCACTTACAGATATCGGACGCTGAGATATGATATACTTTTCTAACAGAGAACGTTTCTCTCTAAACTGTATAGAGCATTTTTCAAGTTCTTTCTGCATATCGTCTCGCGTTTTACTAGAGCTTAAGGTATTGAATCGCTGAATAAATCCTTGCTTAGTACAAGCTATGGTCAAAGCATCTATAGCATGATGTCTATGGTCGTCACGTTTAGTCCAGCCTTTTATGACTTCTTTAGAATGCACATTCTTTCCATGATCGCTTGTCCATTCCACCATTTCAGTCAGCCCAAGTTCCTTGTACTTCGGCATCTGCAAGTTCATGGTTATATCATCCCATCCCCACAAATGGCGCAATTCAGCAGTGACAGTTCCACTTGTACTCCACACATTATAACATATGGTTTGCAAAATCTCACGCGCCTTTGTAGCTATGTATTGGCTCTCACGTAATTGACGATCTATAAAATTACTCGGGATATCGTCTTCTGACATCAATAACTTATTGTACTTGGAACGACTTATAATTCTATCTGCATATAATTGATTAACTCTTTCTACATACTTATCAAAATCCTGCTTTGACTTAGTCTTCATAAAATCGTAAGCAGTCATATCGTTCTTATTGGCATTACATTTACGATGCGCAAGAGTCTTGTTACTCTGAGAATCATCGAACAACTTTGATCTCGGTATTATATGTTCTACGTCGACTTCGTCGCCATTCATTGCAGCCGAAAACGAAATAGGATTTCCACAATAAATACAAATTGCTTCATGCTTTTTCTCTCCCATCTCTTCAAACAGGCGGTACTTCAGAATATTGTTATGCGTAGCACGTATTCCATGTTCCTCGAGTTTCTTTTCAGCCTCTTTATTCTCACGTTGGCGCTTACTCATCGCCTTGTCGGCATCATTACGTTCTTCTTTACTCTGCTTTAATTCACGAGCTAGTTCAAGACGTATCTCATCAGGTTTTCCATATTTGTCAATAATAGTATTCACCAACTGAATCATCTGGTTCATAATCTTTTCGACAATAGGCTGACGCAAAGAATTCTTAGTTAACAACTTTAACTTATCATTCAGCTTTCGCTCATGATTCTCTTCTTTTGTCAATGAATTAGAGTGATTATAACCAGCATAGCACATTGCATCACTGTATTTATCGCCTTCCATAAGATAAGGCAATATCTTACGAATGGCTTTAGCCGACTTATTGCCGAAACCATACTTGCTGAAATCAATTTTGGCAAGTCGCCCTGCTGTCTCTGCATCTATGTCAAAGCGTTTTTGTAATGCCTTACAGCATTCGTCTTCGTCTGAAATAGAATAAATAGTATGCCACAACTGATAGAACAATTCTTTCTCTACCGATTTATCTATATATTGCAAAGGTTTTTCTCCAAGTACTTCACCTGTACTTTTAGTATATAAATAACACGGAGTTCCTACTTCCTGTTTCTCTAGATTCAGCTGAAGTAACTGATTGTATTTGCTACCTAATATATCTGCTATTTTACATTTTGTAATATTACCTTGCAAGCCTTTTTCCAATTGCTTGGGCAGTATATATTCTTTTTTATCCTTACGCAAAATCTTGAATAATGCTGCCGTAGTTAACTTTTCGTTATTATCCAAGAATTCAACCAACTGCTTCTTTTCCTCAAGAGTAAGTTCTATAGTATCGCCATATTTAGTGCTCAACTTGATATTATTCACACTCTCCCAAATCTTTGCTAACTGAAATAAAGGAGAACTTTTATGAGCAACCTTCGGACCGATAAACAATTCTTTTCCATTCTGATTCATCCACTTTCCCTCAAAATCGTAAACTGAAACAAGACCTTTTTGCGATTTTAATGGACGCTGATAGTAGATTATCTCATTACGAATTTCAGCTATAAGTTCTTCTGAAAGTCCTAAATGATCTTTTTGTCTTGAGCAAATAGCATCAAACTCTGCAATATATGCCTCACGTGGGAACACATTTTCTTTTACTCTAAAATATTCGTCACACTGAAGTGATTCATAGAAATACTGACCGATAGTTTGATTTTTCTCTTTAATCTTATCAAAACGACTTTTTACTTCTTTTACATAATCAGTATCTTTCTTGTCTAAATTAGCATCGCTTCTACTACTTTTGTAACCTCGTTTCTGATTTAGCCAAAGCAATAAGCGTCCTAATTCTTGACGCGATATATATTCTGTAACAGCTTTACTACGCAATTGCCATAGATTCATTTTAGGCATCTTCCTTAAATCTTCACTAGGCATCATCAAATTTTTCTCAAGTACATTGATCAAATATTTGCGTCGCAACTGATAACGGTCATATCCTTTTCGAGTCGTACGTGCTTGAGTACGCAAAGAATTACGACTTTCGCCAGCACCTTTGGCAAAATCCTGTCCTTCTGTACCATTGTAAGGAATTATGCGACTACCTAATGCTATTATTCTTATCCCTTTTTCATCTTCTTCGATAAGTGCCCAGCCTATAGATGCTGAGCCTAGATCAAGCCCTAATATTCTCTTCATAGCTATTTGATTATAATTTTCTCAAATATATAAATATTTTATCGTAAATATTTGCTAATACGACTTTTATTTGATTATTTTGCTGATACTAAATTGAAGCAATTCACAATAAGGATTATTCCGTTGTGAAAACATTAGGCTCTTGCCCATCGTCCTTTATCGGTGGGCTTTTTTTATGCGGTATGCTCATACCGCATAAAAAAATAGTGCCCCGACTCACGTTGGGGCACTATCTACACAAACACAAAATAAAACACGACAAAACTACAAAGCAAACATCACGTTTCTATCTTTACGACAGTGACACTATCGTTATTCACATAAGAACGTATCTGTATATGTTTGCTCGTTTATATCAATACAAATATAAATCAATTTTGTAATTGTGCAAACATTTTTGCACAAATTAACAGCATGTTATTGAATACCTTTTTCGCGCAGGTGCAACTGCCAGTTCCATGCTGAACGAAGGGTGTCTTCTATAGGAGTATCGGCTTTCCAACCCAATTCGGTATTAGCCAAAGTTGGATCTGCCCAAACCTTAACGATATCACCAGCACGACGGCCTACAATCTGATAGTTCAATTTTACGCCTGTAGATTTTTCGAATGCATTGATAAGTTCCAATACTGAAAGTCCGCGACCTGTACCGATGTTGAATACTTCTACGCTTTCTTTCTGCTTGTCTTCCAAAATACGGTTCATAGCGATAACGTGAGCCTTTGCCAAATCGACTACATAGATGAAGTCGCGGATACATGATCCGTCAGGAGTATCGTAATCGTCGCCGAATACGCTCAGCTTTTCGCGGATGCCGATAGCTGTCTGGGTAAGGTAAGGAATAAGGTTCTGCGGAACTCCGTTAGGCAACTCACCGATAAGAGCTGATGGATGTGCGCCGATAGGATTGAAGTAACGCAACATAACTGCGTGGATAGGAGAACCAGAAGCCACAGTATCGCGGATGATTTCTTCGTTGATCTGCTTAGTGTTTCCATAAGGAGACTCGGCTTTCTTGATAGGAGCGGCTTCTGTTACAGGAAGAATATCTGGCTGTCCGTAAACTGTACATGAAGAAGAGAATATGATACCTTTTACATTGTGCTTAGGCATCAACTCCAATATGTTGATCAGAGATACCAAGTTGTTGCGATAGTATTTCAAAGGCTTTTCTACTGATTCGCCTACAGCCTTACTAGCAGCAAAATGGATGATACCCTTGATGCCAGGATACTTAGTGAATACGGCATCCATACCTTCATAATCCAAGCAGTCTACTTCTTCAAAAGCCGGACGAATGCCTGAGATTTGTTCGATGCTATCTACTACATCGGCGCGCGAATTAGACAGATTATCTACTATCACTACTTCGTAGCCATTGTTCTGCAATTCTACCACGGTATGAGAACCGATATATCCAGTTCCACCGGTAACTAAAATTCTTTCTTTCATTACGCTAAAGTTTTTATATACATTTAAGTTATAATGACAAATGTAGGTATTTATAATAACACAAACAAGGTGTTTTGTACACAAATTCTACAAAAAAAATCCCCATATTATCCATTTCATCTAAAAACGGATAATATGGGGAGATTTTATTATGGCAGACACTTCGCTTAATAAAAGCGAGGCTCTGTATTTATCGGATTAAAGACCGAAAACTGCAGCCAAACCTTTGTCGACACCAGAGAAGCCCATGAATGCCATAGCGAGCAATCCGGCTGTTACAAGTGCTATAGACATGCCACGCATACCCTTAGGAATGTTTACCAAACTGAGTTGTTCGCGGATTCCGGCGAATACTACCAATGCCAACGCAAAACCGATAGCGGTAGAGAACGCGTAAACTACACCTGTAAGCAAATCGTAGTCTTTCTGAATTACCAAAATGGTAACACCGAGGATACAGCAGTTAGTGGTGATAAGCGGCAAGAATACGCCCAGTGCTTGATACAGTGCAGGAGAAACTTTCTTAAGGATGATTTCTACCATCTGTACCAACGCTGCGATAACCAAGATAAACGCGATAGTCTGCAAGTATGCTAATCCACAAGTATCGAGCACGAATTTCTGAATAACATAAGTTACGATGGTAGCCAATGTCAATACGAATGCCACTGCGGCTCCCATACCCATAGCGGTCTCTACTTTCTTTGATACACCGAGGAACGGACAGATACCCAAGAACTGAGACAACACGACGTTATTTACGAAAATAGCCGTGATAAATATCAATATATATTCCATATCTTATTCTTTTAAAGGGTTTATGCTTTCTTAAAGCGATTTACAATAGCAATGAGATAGCCCAATACGATGAAAGCACCCGGTGCCAATACGAACACCAGCATTCCGTAGTCTTCGGGGAAGATTGTCATTCCGAAAATCTTTCCTGTACCAAACAACTCGCGCACACCACCCAGAAGTGTCAAGGCAATGGTAAATCCGAGTCCGATACCGATACCGTCGAAAATAGAAGGGATAGGACCGTTCTTTGCGGCGAATGCTTCGGCACGACCCAAGATGATACAGTTTACTACGATCAACGGAATAAACAGACCCAAAGTGGCGTACAAATCGGGAACGTATGCCTGCATCACCATCTGAAGCACTGTTACCAACGATGCGATAACTACTACGTACGATGGGATACGAACCATATCTGGTACGAGATTCTTGATGCAAGAAATCACGAAGTTAGAACAAATCAACACGGCCATAGTGGCAAGTCCCATAGACATACCGTTGATGGCGCTTGATGTAGTACCCAAGGTAGGGCACATACCTAAAAGGAGTACAAATGTAGGATTCTCCTTGACGATACCGTTTAATAAAACTTTCAAGTTATTCATAATCAATTTCCTCCTTACTCATTTGTTGATTCGGCAGCGTCGTCGCTACCTTCTGTTTCATTATTCTTAACGCGCAAAGTGGCACTGCTTGTTGCATCAGAAGATGTAGAAGCTTTTCCTTTGTAGGCTTTATAAGCGTTGTTTACAGCCAACAAGAATGCACGGCTGGTAATAGTAGATGCGGTAATAGCGTCTACATCGCCACCATCCTTAGATACTGTAAGTTCTTTTTCGCCCGGGTTCTTTCCGATAATGTCGCCCTTGCCTCCTTTTTGGAACCAGTCGCCAGCTTTAGCGCCCAATCCCGGAGTTTCAGCATGTTCCAATACGCTATAACCAGAGATAGTACCGTCTTCGGCAAAACCTACCAATACTTTCAGTTTACCACCGAAACCGTCGGTTGCAGCCTGAACGGCAGTTCCCTTGTTGGTTTCATAAATGATGGTAAACTCATCGATATTTTCAGTGTTCGAAACTTGAGGCATTTCATCTGCGTTAAGCACGCTCTTCAATGCGTTGTTCAATGTCTCGGCTTTGATTTTTTCGATAGGACCAGCAGTGACTTGGTTTACATAAGCAAGGATACCACCGGCTACCACAGAAATGACAGTCAATACGACCACCATATTTAATAAAGATGATTCCAGCTTTTTCATTTTTTCATTACCTCCCCGAATCGTTTAGGTTTGCAATAAGTGTTGATTAACGGAGTGAATGCATTCATGATGAAAATAGCGAACGACATACCTTCTGGGTAAGCACCGAACAAACGGATTACCACGGTAAGGAAACCGATAGCTACACCATAAATAATCATTCCCTTGTGAGTCATCGGCGAAGTGACATAGTCGGTAGCCATGAAGATGGCACCCAACATCAAACCACCGGTAAACAGATGGACAAATGGAGATGCATATACTGCAGGATTAGCCAAATGCATCAAGCCTGAGAAAACGAATACTGTAGCGATGATAGATACTGGGATATGCCATGAAATAATTTTCTTCCACAACATATAAGCCAAACCAAGCAACAGAGCTACAGAGCTGATTTCACCGATACAACCCGGATTGTTTCCGAGGAACAAGCTCAATGTATCGGGCAACTGATTCAAGGCTTCTACATCGCCGTGTACAGCCATCTTCATTAATGCCAACGGAGTAGCAGCGGTTTCGGCATCTGTATAAGCAGCGAGCTGTCCGGCTACAGGCCATGAAGTCATCTGTACAGGGAAAGAGATCAATAAGAAGATACGTCCTACCAATGCGGGGTTGAACGGGTTGCAACCCAAACCACCGAAGGTCATCTTACCAATACCGATAGCTACCAACGCACCGATAATGATAATCCACAACGGAAGATTTGACGGAAGATTGAACGCCAACAATACGCCGGTAAGGATAGCCGAACCGTCGGTGATAGTAGTACGTTCGCGTTTCAGAATGAACTTGGTGATAGCCCATTCAAAGAACAGACACGACAAAACAGAAGTAAGCGTGACTATAACAGCCCCTAAGCCAAACATATAGAATGATACAAGCAAGGCAGGTACCAAAGCAATGAGTACACCGTACATGTTTTTCTGTACGCTATCATTGTTATGCACATGGGGCGATAATGATACAATTAATTTATTAGCCATAATTTTTTCTAAAAACTTATTTCTTAGCGTTGCGTGCACGGATTATTCCGCCCACCTTACCTTTTCCTAAACGGATGTAGTCCAACATCGGACGATGAGAAGGACATGTAAACTGACAAGAACCGCATTCGATACATGACATGATCATTTCTTTTTCTACGCGTTCCCAGTCAGCGTTTGCTGAACATGTAGCCAAAAGATATGGCTCAAGTCCCATAGGACATGCGCTCACACACTTAGCACAGCGGATACACGGCTGAGGTTCTTCACGTTTAGCTTCTTTATCATTCATGATAAGTACGCCAGAGCTACCTTTACAGATAGGAACTTCGGTATTTACCAATGCCTTACCCATCATCGGACCACCGCCGATTACCTTTCCGGTATCTGCAGGAAGACCTCCGGCAGCGTCAATCAGCTGGCTCATCGGAGTACCCATACGAGTCAAGAAGTTAGACGGGTTAGCAAGTGACTTTCCGGTAACGGTTACCACGCGCTCAAACAATGGTTTGTTCTTCTGAACAGCTTCGTAAACAGCGTATGCAGTACCCACGTTCTGCACTACAGCACCTACGTGGATAGGAATTGCGGGAGGTGCAGGTACCTGACGACCGATAACAGCGTCGATGAGCTGCTTTTCACCACCTTGCGGATATTTCACCTGCAAAGGAACAACTTCAATGCCTGCATAGTTTGCAGCCTTTTCAGTCATCAACTTGATAGCGTCGGGCTTATTGTTTTCGATACCGATATAACCTTTAGTTACCTTAGCGGCCTTCATCAGCAATGAAACACCTACCAAAATCTGGTCTGCCTTTTCCAACATCAAACGATGGTCGGCAGTAAGATACGGTTCGCACTCTACAGCATTGATAATAACGCATTCTGCCTTGCATCCCGGAGGAGGCATAAGTTTTACGTGAGTAGGGAAACAAGCTCCACCCATACCAACTACACCGGCGTCTTTAATCTTCGCAACAATTTCTTCGGGAGTCAACTTGCACTCTTTCACCAAATCAGCGCTGCGGTCGATAGATTCTTCCCATTCGTCACCTTCTACATCGATAAAAATAGCTGGTTTACGATAACCACTTGCATCGATAACACTATCCACCTTATTTACTTTTCCTGAAACGGAAGAGAAAATAGCAGCAGAAACGAAGCCTCCAGCCTCGGCAATCTTAGTACCGACCTTTACGACATCGCCTCTTTTTACAATAGCGGTAGCCGGAGCACCAATATGCTGAGATAAAGGAAAGACTGCTTGCTTAGGAAGTGCAAGGGTCTCTATTGCTTTACCGGCTGACAATTTATTTTCTGCTGGATGTACTCCACCAATTCTAAATGTCTTCACTTTTATATTGTTTTATTTTAATTACTAATAGATGAATTAAGCCTTTGGTTCGGCTTCTTCTGCTTTCTTTTCAACCGGAGCTTTAACTTCTGCAGGTTTTGCTTCGGCCGGTTTTGCTACAGCTGGCTTAGCTTCATCGGCTGGAGCGGCTTCTGTTTTCGACTTGCGAGGAGGGAAGTTAACAGCAATAATTGCGTTTTGTGGACATTCCATTTCGCACTTACGGCAAGATTTACACTTAGCAGGATCAATGTAAGCCAAGTTGTTTTCTAATGTAATAGCTTCGAACGGACATACTTTAACACACTTACCACATCCGATACATGCTGCAGTACAAGCCTTACGAGCTACTGCACCTTTGTCTTTGTTTACACACTGTACATAAACACGGCGGTTGTTCTTACCCTTCGGACGAATCTCGATGATGTTACGAGGACACGCCTTGCTACAAGCGCCACAGGCAGTACACTTAGCTTCATCAACTTCAGGAAGCCCTGTCTCAGGATTCATGTGGATAGCATCGAACTTACATGCTTCAACACAGTCGCCACAGCCCAAACATCCAAAAGTACATCCAGTCTCACCTCCGTAGGTAGAGTTGGCAATAACACAAGAACGAACGCCATCGTACTGAGTAACTCTTGGACGATTAGCACAAGTTCCGTTACATCTAACCACTGCCACCTTAGGTTCTGAAGCAGCGGCTTCCAATCCCAAAATTGCTGCAACTTTTGTCATGGTTGGCTGTCCGCCTACAGGACAAAGTTTGCCTTCCAATGAACCAGCCTTAACGCATGCTGCGGCAAAGCCAGAGCAACCAGGGTAGCCACATCCACCGCAATTAGCCTGAGGAAGCACTTCTGCCACCTGTGCTATACGGGGATCTTCATACACAGCAAACTTCTTAGAAGCGACAAAAAGAATAATGGCAGAAACCAATCCAATTGCCCCTAAAGAAATCACTGCAATTAAAATTAAATCCATAATATAAGTTAGTTATTTAATAAATTATAAAATTGATTCTACGTAAAAGGTGAACGAGCGTTTAAGCTTTCCACGACACAAGTATAGGATAACGTAATATGGAACCAGAGAACAAAGCGCAACAACCGCAGCAAACAGTTCGTTATCTTCGCCCATAAATGTCAAAGATAAAACCAAAGCTAACATAAGCACGCAAAAAGGCACGACGAAAGCTAATAACACAGCCTTCATCCCCATAGAAGTTCTGCCCGCAAGCATAATTCTATCACCTATCTTACATGGTAAATTGAGGATGTTAAATACTTCGATTATCTTTTCCTTAGTATCAGACACGCTACAATGTCCCTTTACACTACATGAGGAACAAGCTGAAGATTGAACGATTTTCACCTTTAGATGAGAACCATTCATGCTTTCCACAATACCTAAATGTTTAATGCTATCCGCCATATAAAGATTGTAAACTCAACATTACAAAATCAGGGCAAATGTAATATAAATATTGTTTCGTCGGTAACGCAAACGAGGAATTTCTTATTAAAAAAACAAAAATTTTAACGAAGCACTATATATCACCTAAAAATATAAAAAAATCAAGACTGAAGAGGTATTATAACATGGATGTAAACTTCTAAAACAACTAGTATTTTTAAAACCTGAAGATAATATATAAATAAGGTATCTAGAAAGCACCTTTGCGGCATATACACATAAAAAAATTCCCCTCACAACTGA
>ULIZ01019996.1_pt1 | contig 12573 bp, 13 predicted proteins | sample 1950601 | NCBI WGS metagenome assembly ULIZ01 (sample SAMEA4835456, study PRJEB28245) | human gut metagenome | biome: gut microbiome; material: fecal sample | place: Denmark | collected 2008 | reverse complement strand
AGAATAAAGTAATTTTTTAAAACTCGTTCTCCGATTTTATCAAACGTTTATGGGGATAATCCATGTGTCAACAAAAAACAAGGACACCATGTGGATTTATAAATCCTATAGTTTGCAAAATGATGTGAGAAAGAAAAATACAAAAAACAAGATTTCTCTGTTAAGGGTAATTTGTTGCCCCCATTATAGAAAAATAGCCCAACGGCAAAAAACAATCAAATACAAGACCACATATGAAAAGAGATAGCATATTTTTATTGATTTTGCTTCTTAGTTTTTGCTGTTGTAGTAAAAAAAATCAACAGACAGATACTGTCAAGAATGACAGTATTACAGAGTTCTTTAGGAACTTTTATACTGGCTGCAATGAATATTTTGTCCAAATAGACAAAGCTGACCGTGACAACAAAAGCGATTCTTACAGACTGTATCTGACCGACAAGTTCATATCATTCCTCAAAGACTTCTGCTATGATGATATTGTTGCAGAAGCCTACAATTATGATTTAGACATATATGGACGAGACGGAATAGACTCTCTCAATGACAGCAATCTCCAATCCTTGCATGTGGAAAAGATGGCAAATGAAAAGAATGCTTATATTGTGCATCTACAAATGGACACGACACATATTCAAAGACTATATACACTCGCCAAGCAGGATGGAAAGATGAAAATCTATGCAATAGGCAAACGCAAACACCCCATGATTTTCCGCAACGATACTTTGCGTATAGCAGATTGCCCCAAGAGTCATAGTGGGTATTACCATTGGCACGGCTTCACCATTTCCAATTATTATTCAATAGCTGAAAGTATGATTATCAAGCCTAACTGCAGAGTGGCTGTATTGACTCCTTATTTTGAAAACACGGCAGCTGAACCTTTGATATACTCCGACCGCCTCTTAGTTGTGGAATACAAGAATCGAAAATGGGTTTATAATAATGTCATCAGTAACCAAAAGTATTTGGCAGGATGGACTCCATATGAGACTTTAGTAAAAACTTCGGAAGATGCTCCAGATGATTTTCTTGAGCGCAGCGATTTTCTTCTTTCTTACAGTGCAGGTATGGGATATAAGATTTATTATACGTTAGGCGTCAAGGCTATAGAAAATGAACTGTATCTGACAGGCTACAAATGGGAGGAACATGATTCTGGCCTTTTATTTCGCAAGCAAATTATACAAGAGTATGATGGCACGGAAATGCCTTTGGCTACATATCGTAGATACATGCCTTGGGAATTAAGGTTAGAATAGTCTTCAGAATCAAGTAAAATTTATTCACTTCTCATGGAAATGCTGTTGAAACAGCCAATATAAACTTAGTAATATGAAAATAATATCAAGTATAATTGCTTTTTTCTTCTTCATGGTCTATGATACCATAGATTATTTCAATAATTTTCTCCTTTTCATACCAAACATTCCTGATTCTTATATGGAAGCGAATAGATGGGAAAGAAAATTAAGAAAATTGTTAAAGCTCAAGCATAAATCAAAATAATATTGTTGGTAGGCTTGCCTATATAAGTAAATGAAATGATAAGAAATCCTAAATATAAAATAATTTTGTAAGTAATTTTACCAAGAAGCTAACTTTTTCATTATGAAAAATCGAGCTTTTAATAGGCTTTGTTATAGCATCACTATTAGAAAAGATTTTTTCGTCTTTTCGCCAGAATCTTAATATTTATCTGTACATTTGCACTATAAACATCAAGAGCAGTTTAATCTGCACCAACCGAGCAAGACAGCCGCGGTGGTCAAGATACGATGTGGAAGATTTAGTTTAACTTCAAAAAAATGTCATTATGAACAATTCTATTTTCAATGATTTTGTTGTGCATTTCGCAACCGCTTCTATCACTTCACTTGTAGAATCTTTTAATAGTCAGGTAGGAAACCGAGGTTTCACATCTGCACGTGCCGCGCACGACGTAGCTCTAATCAGGGAACTTATCCGTCGTGGTATCGATGTGTCTGCCGTGTACGACGGCAAGTGGATCTCTTTTGCTAAACGAGTGGTTCTCAATAATAATAAGTTGGAGATTGCCGGATAAAGTTATCCGCTTAAAATAATAGAAAATCCCATGATACCGTCTGCTCTTGGTGTCATGGGATTTCATTGTTTCTTTAGTTTTTGTTTTTTTTGTCTACGTCAGCATTATGCAAAGCGTAAATGTAAAACATAAAATCTCTTATTGTTTCCCAAAAAAGTGTAGTTTTGCAGCGAGAGATTTTAATAACTTCATTATTGACTAAAAAATTAATAGGTATTATGAAACAAGAATCAAGCAAGAACTTCGTTGTGCCTTTGGCTTTTGTGGGACTAATGTTCTTTACTTTAGGTTTTGCGTTAGGTATTAATTCTTTCCTTATCCCAGTGCTGAAAGGATCGCTTAATTTGTCTTCGGGAGTGGCTTACCTGCTACTGGCTGCCACATTCATTCCGTTCATCCTTTTCGGTTATCCGGCTTCGCGCACCATTGCGGCTGTAGGCTACAAGCGTACTATGGCAATTTCGTTTGTTATTTTTGCCTTGGCTTTCGTTGTGTTCGTTATGTCGGCTAAGAATGAGAGCTTCATACAGTTTTTGGTAGCTTCGTTTACTAGCGGCATAGCCAATGCCTATCTGCAAGCTTCGGTAAATCCATACATCACTATTCTTGGACCTATCGACAGTGCCGCACGCCGTATCAGTATGATGGGAATTTGCAATAAACTTGCTTGGCCGGTGGCTCCGCTGTTCTTTGCAGCCGTAGTGCCCGATAGCACTAACGTGCAGATAGCAGACCTCTACTTGCCGTTCTATATTATCATTGGAGTATTTGTATTGCTGAGCATTATTTCGCTTATGGCTCCTCTGCCTGAGGTGAAGGCGACCGGTGAGGATGAAAACTCAGCAGATGACTGTCCTTACGCAGCAGGCAAGACCTCGATATGGCAGTTTCCGCACTTGTTGCTCGGAGTTGTAGCCTTGTTTATTTATGTAGGTGTTGAGACTCTTGCGCTCAGTACAGCTATAGATTACGCTACGGCAGTAGGATTGCCTTCTCCCGACCGCTATGCATGGATACCGAGTATAGGTATGGTAGTAGGATATATTTGCGGCATTGTGCTTATTCCTAAATATTTATCGCAGGATGGCGCTATGCGTATTTGTGCGGCACTCGGTGTGGTAGGTTCATTGCTCGTGGTGCTGCTTCCTGCTCAGATATCAATATGGGCAATATTCCTAATGGCTCTTGGATGCTCGTTGTTATGGCCTTCATTGTGGCCGCTGGCAATGGCCGACCTTGGACGCTTTACAAAGTCGGGTAGTGCCTTGCTTACAATGGCCATTGCTGGAGGAGCGGTTGTACCTACACTGTTTGGAGCACTAAAGGATTCTTTCGGCGCACAGAATGCTTACTGGTTAGCAGTGCCTTGCTTCCTTTTCATATTCTATTACGGACTAGTTGGACATAAGATCAGAAAATAATATATCCGTTTTTATAAGACAAAAAGCCTTCTGAAATTTCTTTCGGAAGGCTTTTTGTCTCTCTTTTAGTTAGTATCGGGTGTGTTTTGTATTGCTATATACGTGGTATTTATTCAAATACCAATACATGGCTTGTGCCATCTTGCGCTGTGAATACATTTAAACCTATCTTCATTAAATAGTCTCCACTGTATTGTTTGCCGTTGCATTCTAGTTCTGAAACCTTGCCGTGCATGAGGTTTGTTTCTTTAACGGTATACATCTTCTTGGCGTCTAATCCTTGTAATTTTATGTTTTGTAGTGGCTCTTTGTATCGTGGGTGTAGGTCGTAAGCAAAGAGTACGGCACGCTGCTTGTCTTTACTAACGTAGTTGATGGCGCAGTGGTTACCTTCGTATGGAGAAACCAAACGGTATTGATCGCCTTCAAGAATCATAGGCTTCATGCTATCGTAGTTCTTTACAGCTTGCTGCACGAATTTATAATCGTCTTTAGAAAGTGACTTAAGGTCGATGTCGAAGCCTAATTTGCATGAGCTGCAAACGTCGGTGCGGAATTTAACCGATGTATTCTTATTCCAATTAGTAACGTGCGATCCCATTGTCTTAGCTGGGAAGAACTTAGACAGACTCCACTGAATGTAGATACGTTCGTACGGGTCTGTGTCGTCAGAGCACCAGAATTCTGTAAAGTACTTCAGCATTTCGTAATCCATTCTTCCGCCACCGCCAGAGCAGAGCATCATCGGCAATTTAGGATATTTATTGTGTATGCGAGTTAGTACATTATAAATGCCGCGTATATGGTCGATGTAGAAATTACCTTGATTATGCTTGTGATATGGCGAGTAGATATTGGTAATTACGCTGTTGCAGTCCCACTTAAAGTAAGCCACTTCAGGATTTTCGGTCATGATATGGTCTACGATGCCGAACACGTAGTCTTGAACTTTGGGGTTAGAGATGTCTAGTACCAACTGGTTACGATAGTAATAAGTATCGCGCTGCGGTTGCATTATCACCCAGTCGGGATGTTTTTCGAAGAGTTCGCTTTTGGGGTTTACCATTTCCGGCTCAATCCAGATGCCGAATTTCACGCCTGCCTTCTTAGCGTCTTTTACCAGTCCTGGTATACCTTCAGGCAACTTGCTTTTAGTAGCTTCCCAGTCGCCAAGACCCGCATGATCGTCCTTGCGAGGATACTTGTTGGCAAACCAACCGTCGTCTAACAAGAACATATCTACTCCAAGGTCTTTAGCATCCTTCATCAACTCGGCAAGACTCTGCTGGTTGAAGTCGAAGCCTGTGTTTTCCCAGTTGTTCAGAAGTGTAAGTCTATCGTCCATGCCCATGTTTACCTGATACTGTCTAGCCCAGTTATGCAGATTACGAGATGCCTCGCCCATGCCGTTATCGCTCATGGCGAAGATAAACTCTGGTGTTGTAAACACTTCGCCAGCGTTCAACTTATAATCTGAAGCGTAAGGGTTGATGGCAGGAATAACACGAAGCGCACCCACGTTGTCCACTTCGAAAGTGAAGCGGAAGTTGCCTGGCCATCCTATAGTTCCAAGCATTACTTTTCCCTCGTTCTCCTTGGCTGGTTCATCGAATCCCAATTCGAAGAATGGCTCAGTCTGCATAGCTGCACGGGTACCAAGCTTGGTATCGATAATCTTCTTGCCTGTGCTAAGCTGTGTAGTTTCTGGCTGACCTTCTTTGGCCCAGTCGCTGTGGTAGTTGGTCAAATAATATTTTGATGACTTGAAGTATAGCATAGTAGAGCTATATCGCCAAAGTGTGATGGCCGATTTCTCTTTATGCGAGATTTCGCTCCAAGCTTTGATTACGTTTTCTTTAGGATAAGCCACATAGTGAAGCTTTACAGTAAGTGGATATACCTTATCTTGAAGTGTTATGATGGTTTCTGTGCCGCCATTTACAGCTTTCTGCTCATAATTTTTATAATACAGATAAGTTGTCATGTTTCCATCGGCGTGTGTTACCGCTACGGCAGGCTCGAAATAATCTTCAGCTCCCGAAGTAGCGTATACTTCATGTCCGCGTTGGCTTACAGATCCGTCGGATGCTGCATACACATCCCATTTCAGATTTTCATAATCAGCGGGATTTTGCAGTTTATCGCCAAGGTAAACTTGATAAAGGCGTCCTTTAGGCGATACCTTCATTACGAGGTCCGTCTTGTCTGTAGATACCCGAATGATTTCTTGGGCGAATGACATGATAGAACTCATGCATATGGCTGCTAGTAGAATGATACCTTTTTTCATTGTAGTGTGGTTTTTATAGATTGGTTAAATGATTTTTGTTTCACTAAATTAATTGTTTTTTTTTGTTTCGCTAAATTAAAATTTGATGTTTGCGTTGAATTCTACGGTAAACGGACGCATGTAGTTTCCGCTCATGTATTTGCCTGCATATTTCCCGGCTTTTTCTTTCGTAATCAATTCAGAACCGCTGATTGTTCCTTTGGCGCCTTTTTCATTGAAGATGTTTACTACACTCACACCGAGACTGAGTTTTTTGTTTACGTTCCAGTTTATACCGCCGAATGTTTCCCAATGACCGTTGAAGTATAGGGCCTCCTGTAGGTTGGCGTAAGTCTTGCCAAAGTAGCGGAAGCTGAGCCATGCGCTGAGGTTCTTTGTAATGTCATACTTGGGATCGAGTTCGATGAGTATCTGCGGAATCTCTTTCACAATCATATTGTTGGCATTTACGCTCATTGTCTGACCGTCGCTGAAGGTTACGCTTGCATTGTAGTTCTCGGCTAATTTATTCTCTGCCCTTGGTGTATTCAGGGCTTAACTCATTATAACCCTAGGTTTCAGAGCGACGAGCTGTCTGTGTAGGGTCGAGGGGATTTACATACATCTGACTCAATGTGCGAGGATAAGCTTCTACTGTTCCTGCCCATTGGAACGATGATGAATAGTAATCGAGGTGATAATACCACTCGTTCAAGCCAAGCATCAATTTATGGTTATCATATATTTTGCGTTTAGTTTCCACTGCCAACCATTATCGAACTGATACTTGCTTATCAAAGCCACTTCGTTAGCGTGGTTATCGTTTACGTCTGTCATGTTCCAAGTATCCATCTTTCCGGTCTTTGTGTTAAGGTAAGGAAAAGATCCTTGACGCTGAACATAAGAGTTCATACCTGGGTCGAAACCTTCTATTGTCTTTATGCTTCCATCGCCTGCGTAGATAAATGGAGCCGCATTAGCAAAGTTGCCTGGGTTCTTGCTGTTTGAATACTTATATAATAAGGAGATGCTTCCTTTGCCATTATTCAACAGACGTGTCAGACTCAAATGGTAAATCTGAGTGTGGTCGGCATAATCGGTGAAACGTAGCTTAAAGCTTCCCGGATCGAAGTTCTGGTACATGTCGGCTGTATAGAGCCATTTTTTGCCAATGCCACCAGAGAGGTTAAGGTCAAAGTTCTGCATACCGAAATGATTGGCTTTATAATTCAGTTTACCGCTGAACTCCTTTTGTCCTAATTCGCTGAATGCCGATACGGCATATGCTATATGTGTTCTTCGTATGCGTCTGTGCATACATTCCCGTAGAGGCAGAAGCCAGAATGGCTAATGAAAAAGTTTTAAATTTTAGATTCATAGTTAGCGATGTTTTGATTTCGATTGCAAAGTTAGCCTCAATAAGACGCAGAGTTTATCTGTGTAAATTGAGAGTAGATGTAGATGAGAGGCTTTTAGACTATAATATATTATGAATCAGGAAGTTTTATAAGTTTATCTTTTTAACTAAAGTAGATGTTCTTGTTTTGAAACTAATCGCTAAATTTGCAGCGTTAAACCTGTTTTTATGCGATTTATAAAGTGCTTAGTCTTTATTCTTATATTTATACCTTTACAAATAAAGGCCGATTCAAAATTGGCTACAGCCGATGTTGTGGGCGAAAGGCAGTTATTAGAGCTTCTTGATGAATATATTGATAAGCGCGATATGTGTTGCAAACGGAAGGAAGATAAGATAGACCAGCTGAAACTGAAATTGCGGATGGCCGATAGTGATACTTTGAGGCTTGTAATTCTCAATGATATCTATCGCGAATACTATACCTATCGTTATGACTCGGCTATGGTGTATGCTAATCGTGGACTCTCACTGTCGAAAAGAGAAAATAATGATTACTATATCAAGTTGAACCTTATTAATAAATATGTTATAACCAAAGGAATATGGATCAAAGTTGGCAAGATTCCTATTCGCGAAGATTTGCAGGTTTTACCTTTACGATTTGTTTATGATAGGATTAGTGAAAAATTTTTCACCTACAACCCTGAAACAGGCGAGACTGCTCCTACCACAATTGATGTTGCTGAAAAATTAGAGCGTGCTGCCGTTTGGGATGATAAACAGATAGAGGAGAGAATCAAAAACCACTATGATGGAGTTCCTTGCAAATGGCTGCAGGAAACATTTGAATTATTCAATATGGCTCCTTAAATAGCTATTTATAAATTGAGGAGGGAGGTCTTACCGAACAAAATAAACTATGTAAGATATGAAGATTAGATCTTTTTTTAAAATATAATATTGCTTCGGATTTGTTTTATCTCTTGTTCTATATCTGTTCAATTTATATGGCAGATATATAGAACAAACTCAAAATCCTATTACTGACTATACATATAATGGATATTTGGAAAAGAGACACTATAAAAGTTCAAATCAAATTTATATAACATACAACTCTAAACAATATACATTACATACAGGAGACCGGATATTGGACAAAATAAAGGCAGGAGAAATACCTAAGCTGTATTATTCTTCAAAAACAGATTATCTCTTTTTTGAAGATGATTACTTGCCTATTGGTTATGCTCAAGCCGCTTTACTTTTCACGATTATTTTTCCGACTATAGGAATTATAGTATGGAGAAAAGAACTTGATAATGATATTCGTACAATGTAAGAGACACAAACTACATAAAATAGTAGCCAAAACAGAAGGAAAAGCAGGGAAATGAGGCTGAAACCGCAGAATCACATAAAAGAGGGATAAGATTTCATGTTTTCCACTCAGTTCAAACACTTTACGTATGGTAACGTAACGGCTTTAGCGAAAATTGTATTAATTTTGTGGATAAGAACTGGATTGATAGTGAGATGACCGACAAAGAATACCAGAAAATGATAGCCGATGCAAGGCGTAGCGTGAGCCGTAAATATGGTTTTCGCCAAAGCTCTTATATCAACTTCAAGGTTGAGGGCGACTATTTTTTCTGTCTTTATTTTCTTTCCGATGAAGCCCGGCTTACTGTCAAGCCTATGTATGCCGATGATTTGTGGTGGAATATATGGGATGCCTCGGATAACAAGAAAGAACCTTTGAGCTTGCGTGGAACAGGAGCTTACTCTCTATCAGGGCAAATCCTAACTTCAGACGAGATAACGAAAGTTACAGACAAGGAGGAACTCACTGATATAATTGATGGAATGTTCAAAAATGCAACGGATGCAATATCAAAATTCATAATTGCCAATCCTAATGCAGACTCATTTTTCCCTGACGAGTCAAAAATGGATTATGACCCCGACCGACTGCTATATCTTATGGCTCTTATTCATAATGGCAAAGAGGAAGATGCTTTGGCAATTATCAAAGAAGCCCGCAAGAATAAACATAGATGTATTTTTCAGAGCGGAATGTTTAGCGATAGCTACACATATATCCGCCGTTGGTGCAACCGTGAACAAGTAGCCATTCGAATAAGAAATGTATTTGCATACATTTTCAACAACATTGTTCAGATACGTGCATACGCATTGATGGCTCTGGGTAGAAACAACAAGAAAGACACCATTCCCAGCGTTTATGATATCAGGCTTTTGGATGGTGGCATTGTGATGGCATTATGCTTTTCAATCATATTCCATTGGCATAATTGTACGTTGGCGTGGATTACACTTGCAGTTTATTTTATATGCGGGTGGTTCATGGACTTTGAAAAACGGAGTGAACGATATTATATCCGTTTCGGGAATTTACCCGATAAAACAAGACTTAGATGGAAAATCGGCATGTGGATTTTCGTAGTTACACTCTATATCTATTCATTCGCAAGCTTATATTTTTTGAACTATGAAACTGACCGATAAACCATTATGGATAACAATACAATACATTTGTGTATTGTTCCTTTCCGTGTGTCTTTTAGGACTCATTGTAAGCGATTTGATATTCGTATGGGTGATTGCCATGTTCTTTTGGTTATTCATTCCTGCATTTATTGTTGCCTGCATATCATTTGTCTGTTCGCTAAGGTACAATAGCAAACATAAGAAAATATTGTTGGTGTTGAATGGTGTAAATATTCTTTTGATTTCGTTCATATTTCTTAATCCGTTCAACAGATGTGATGCCGATATTATGGAAAGTCATTATACAGAATATGGCAGACGCATGGAGCAGATATATCGTAATCTTTACAATAAAATGACTCCCGGATGTTCCGTAGATATTGAATTTGAGCATGGCGATGTTTCTATCTTCCATTTCTCAAACAGCAGTGGTGAGATGAAATCCAATTGGGATCCGAGCGAGGAAAAGATAGATTCATTACTAATCCAAAGTGGTCTCGACAGAAATTCGTTAATATGGCTGAAGAAAGAGTTGGATGAAATAGGCTGTATTTCTATTTCCTTGCAGGCTATTCCTGACGCTCCTTTTGGTGTCGGATTCCGTCGCATCGGTATGGGAAAGTATTACTATCAGATATATCATATACCGCTCTCCTCTGATGAACAAAAGAAAATCAATGAATCTGAAGCCTCTATTGTTTACTCACCTTTCGTAGTGTTTGAATATGCCGGAGGAGCTATAGGCTCTCAAAATTTTATCGGCAAAGATGAATACCTGAAAAAGAAAATGCAATTATATCATGAAATTGACCGATAGGCGATCTTGGAATGGAGATTTATAAAGGGATTACAAACTGATTCCTCCTCGTCCTCTTGTCGGTTCGACCGGAATGTAAGCGTTTTCTGTATTCATAAGCCAAATTTTAATGGTGTTATGCTGGAGCATATAATCTTTATTTCAAGAGGCGCGTCCAATGACACGGCTCTTACCATGAGGGCAAGGACATGGGGAGAAATACTACCTTGTGAGTGTGGAGATTTCTCCCCGGTGCCGTCAAACGGTTTATCTTTAACTTGTAAAAAACGGAATTACCTTTGCGCTTGAAAGGAAAGATTGTCCGGCTGCCATGCGCTCAATGCCTTGCCTTCAATACAGGAAGCTCATTCCACTCGATGACAAGCCGGATTGTTCCTGTCAACTCGGTATAAAGCAAATCATATTCGGGCGTACTGTCAAACCCATCATCTGTTCTGTATTGCGCGAAAGCCTTTCGTACAGCTGTATTGCCGAGCAGGATTGCTGCCAACCGTTCTGCCAGACCTTGTGGAATGGTATCTGAAAATTCATTCCACAATACTTCCATAATCATGTCATAGGTTGAAAAATTGAGACCGTTGTATAAGATCTCGCTTGCAAGATTCTCTGCATCAAGGTGGGAACTACCATTCCTAATTGCATCGGCATATACGTTTAATGCCTCTTCCGCACGACTTACGATAAAAGATGTATCGTTTACCCTGTCCGGATGGTGTTCGTTCAGAAATTGCTCCAACACTGAACGAAAATAACTGATTTCTTATGTCATAACTGATAATATAATAAAACGTCTTTCTTAACTCTTAAAATATTCTTTGAAACCATTGAATTTATCCGCTGCCTGCATCATATCCTGCTCAATTTTTTTATTGGTAATGCGGGCATATATTTGTGTGGTTTTGATGTTGGTGTGACCAAGCATTTTAGATACTGATTCAATGGGTACGCCTTTACTAAGCGACATCGTGGCAAATGTATGACGTGCAAGGTGATAGCTTAACCGCTTTTTGATACCGCACAAATCAGCTATCTCTTTCAGATAAGCATTGATCTTCTGGTTTGACAATACCGGAAGCAACCTGCCGTCTTTTGTTTTACCTTCGTATTTTGTGATGATCATTTGCGGTATTTCCATAATCCGCCGTATCTCGTCATCTGTGAGGAAGCCCCTATCCACGTGTTCAAAATGGAAGTGATGGTTCAGGAATGGGTCGTGTGTCATCACACCGCACTTTTGTGCGAAGATGACAACAGTCTTGAAAAATTTGAGTGTCTTTGTGGCAGAGTTGGGTTTTAAGGCAACAACTGTTCTCAGATAAATTTCAAAATCGTGGATTATCAAATGAGTAAGTTCTCCCGGCATTAAATCTTTTCTTCCATATTTGGTATACAGGAAGTTCACGAAGTGCTTGCGTGCTGCTGAATACTTATGGTACAAAGCAATGCTCTTACCTGCACCTACCTGTGCCTTGATGTCTTCAAGATACTTATCATAGAACTCTACAAACGTGGTCTTGACCTTATTCTTTCCCAAGAATATGCTCTTGATTTTATCAAGTGTAAGGTCTTCGTCAAATTCATATTTCTTGAAAATCGTTTGCAGAGAACTTGAAATGTTATCCAATTGAGCATTCAAATTCAAGGACTCGCTGCTGCGACCTTTCATCCGACTGGTGGAACTGTCCCATAGTTTCTTATCAATGCAGATTCCGGAAGAACCAACATTCAGCATTTCTCCATTCAGGAAAATCCGAATCATCAGCGGTGATTTCCCCTGTTTGTTTTCATAGTTGGAACGCACATAGTACGACACTTTAAAAATCATTTTCACAACGATTCAAATTTTGTGTAGCATTACGGCTACAATGTTCGACATAATTTGTTATGAATCAATGATTTCAAGGGCTTCAAAATGGGCTTCATTTAGCAGTCACTGCTACATTTTTTTGATGGGTCATCAATCTGTAGCAGCCAGTGTAGCAGAAATTGACTGAACTTTGACTGCCAAACCCTACATACAAGCCTTCACCTTGTTGGGGTGCCTATATAGAAAAAGCACCGTAATCTATTGATATACGGTGCTTTAATGCTGTTTTTGAAGGCTTCTGTGAAGTCCTTCGTTTTTGT
>ULIZ01063565.1_pt1 | contig 12638 bp, 8 predicted proteins | sample 1950601 | NCBI WGS metagenome assembly ULIZ01 (sample SAMEA4835456, study PRJEB28245) | human gut metagenome | biome: gut microbiome; material: fecal sample | place: Denmark | collected 2008 | reverse complement strand
AGGTCTGCACCGTTCTCGGCACGCTCACCGTCTGCGTCCTTATACCGTCCCTCCACACGCTCATGCCCGCAGGGGTTGCCGTGGGGTCGTAGGCCACGAAGTCGAACATCATCTGCTCATACTGCCCCGTATCGATGGTCGGGGTGAGATGGTCTGCCGTAAAGACGCGCCCGTCCTTGAAAATTATCTTGGTTCCGATATATGGAGCACTGCTGCCGGTCTTCAATATGTCGAAATAGATGCTCTCGCTCTTCAGTGTCAGTTCCTCGCTTGCCTTCATCTCGGCCACCATCTGCGCGGTATGTCTGCCGACTGCAAGCCCGGACATGGAGAGCGTGAAACTGCCGTTGGTGGTACCGCTCCTTGTGACGGAAACGGAGTCTTTCTGTATGCCGTCCACATAAAGGGTGACGGTCTTTGTGCCGCTTCCGCTTACGGCATAGGGTATGTCCACTTTCTCGCTCACGCCATAGCCGCCTTTTGCGATACACTCGGCGATATTGAAACCACTGCTCAAGGCAAGGGTCACCGCCTTCACGCTCACATAGCTCTGCTTGGTCTGCGTCTTGCCTGTTGTCGGGTCTGTGGTGGTCGCCTTCACATAGATGTCCGTCGTGCCCAAAAGAAGGTATTTCGTCAGGTCCAGCGTATAGGTGCCCTTGCTCACGTCCTGCTGCGTATCGGAATACATCAGCGTCGCGCCGCGTTTCATCTGTATCTTCACAGTGGCTTTCTGCCCCGTCGATGTCCCCTTCTCGTCACCGCTGCTGTACTGGTGGTCGTAGAACCATGTGAGTGTGGCCTTGTCGCCTTCCTTGATGACGGACTTGTCTGTTTCTGCCGTCAACACGATTTTGGTGGTGGAGGTTTCTCCGCCACCGCCGCCTTTTCCTGCCGGTATGTCCAGACCTACGACCTCCGCACCACTCTTGTTGGTCAGCGTCACACGCACGGTGCTCTCGTCATCGCTCAGTTCGGCACTGCCGCCGAATATGGTGTTGGCTTCGACCTCTGCAAGTTTGGCGGCCACGGCCGCGTTCTGCACCGGATTGGTGGAGTTCGTGTTCAGGCTCTCGTCCACCTCTGTCTCGTTGATGGTGAGGTTCACGTTGCCCGCGCTGTCAAGCGTCTGTTTCTTTCCGTTTACAGAAATGCTCTTCACGTTGCCCGCACCGCCGAAGTCCTCCCAGCTCGCCACCTGTTCCCAACTGTCAAGGCTCGTGCCGATGAACTGTTTGGTCTCCCACTTGCCCTGTGCCGTCTCGTAGGTGATGCAGCGTCCCTTGGCACGTTTCTTCTCCTCCACGGCAACAATGGCGGTCGCCAATGTGTAGTAACCACTCTCAAGCGGGATTTCCTCTGTCACGTTGCAGGTGTTTCCGCCACTGCCGCCTGTGGCATATTCCTGCCATTTCTCCGCATCATGGAGGTCGTTGTCGGGGTCACCGGTGAACTGCCAGGACTCCCAGCCGTCCGCACTTCTGAATATCATCACGCAGCCGGTGGTGAACACTTTCTCCCCACCGGTGCTCTCGTTGCCGGCAATGGTCTCCAACGCTTCAGACCAGTCACTGAATATGCGGTCGGCATCACCGATAAGGCTGTTCACCAGCACAACCGGGTGGGTGTTGGCCGCTGCGATGGCATCATTCAGTTTTGCCGTGGCGTCATCGGCAAGCATGGCCGAATTGTTGGCCGTGAGTGCCGCACTGGAAGCCACACCTGCAGCATCTTTGGCCTGCTGTGCTGCTGTCCCTGCCGCTTTCGATGATGCGTCCGCCGTGGCAGCCGCCGTGTTCGCGGTCTTGGCCGCTTCCTCCGCAGGTTTCGCAAGCAGGGACACAGGCACGCGGACCACTTTCTCCCCTTGCATGGCCGGCAGTGAGTTCACGCTGTCAAACGAGGTGACGGTTTCCAGCTCGTCCACGCTCTGACTGTCGGTCTTTATCTGGTTCAGGACTTCCTGAACGACTGTTTTCTTCTCCTCGTCTGTCATATCATTCGTTGTTAGGGTTATTATCCAACTGCTCGTTCAGTCCGTCTATGAAGCCGGGCACGCAAAGACGCTCGGCGACAATGCGCACAAGTTTCACCTCGTCATCAGTGTAGTCCGCCTCGCCCTCACTCCCGTATATCTTCATGGCGAGGGAGTGCGCCTTGATGCCGTTCACGTTGTTGTATATCATGTCCGCGAAAGACTCGCGTACATCCATTGTCCGTGCAGATTTGTGATTCACTGCCATGTAAACATTGAAATGCTGAAAATCTATCTTCATATTATGATACATTAGTTATTATTCCGTTCTCTACCGTCACAGTTTTACCCTTGAATCTTCCAGACCAGCCGTTCTGTGGCCACATTTTGTCCGCCTGGATAGTACCGCCCGTTACAATTATATCGCCTGCGTTGACAAGTATGTCACCGTCAAAATACCCCGCGCACATGGTATTGCTGTTCGGGAATGTGGGGGTGCTCCTGCAACTTCCGTAAATTCCACTGCCGCCCATCGGGGCAAGCCCGGCGATGGCGTTGCTGAACATGTCCGCCTTGATATACACGCAGGTTTTCCTGCTCCAGGTATCGTCATAGCCAAGCCTTATCTCAGCCAGGCTGTCGCTCCATTTCATGCAGGCGTTCTGAATATCAAAGCCGCCCACTTTTCCGCCGTCCTCGACGAACACCTTGCCGTATATCGTCGCATTCTGCGTGACGATACTGCCGTCCTCCAATATCTTGAAGTTGCCGTTGGCCGTGACGATTCCCTCCAATTGTATGTTGGCGGCCTTTATCTTCACACCGTCCTGACCCGCTCCGACAAATGATTTCAGATTACCGTCCCCGTCGATGGCGTACAGACCCGACACCTTGGAAGTGGTGATAAGCCCCGTCTCCTCCAGCATGTTCTCGTCCTTGTCGAACACGGCAGCGGAGATTTTCACAAGACGCTCGCTCTGCTCGAACAACGTGCGGTAGCGGTGCGTCAGCGCCTCGTACTTGTCGGTGCTGAGCACCAGCATATACATGTAGATGTCACCGTCAAACTCCAGACGGAAGTCGCCCGTTCCGTTCCACAGGCCGTTTCCGGTATATTGCACATAGCCTTCGGTCTCCGCAATCTCCTCGCTTATCTCCATGCTGTTGAAGTTGGCGAAGCCTGTCTTGTCCACATTCTCGAAGCGGACCTTCAGCGTGCCGACCTTGGCACAGCGGTAGAAGAATGTCAGATACACAGGCAGGGCCTCTTTCTGCCCCTCGTCATTGGTCGGGAACGTGGGCACATAGCGCAGGTTCCCGTGTTTCTGCAGTATGTACTTGTTGCGTATGCGCACCACCGTGCGCCCCATGTCCGTGACCACGCTTGCGCCGTTGCCTTTTTTGGAGAGCACGTTGCCGTTGGCCCATATCCACTTGTTGCCGACAAGGAAGAACACGGTCTCGTTCTCGGAGTTCCATTTCTCCAGCCCCGATGTGAACGTGGGGTTGTTCAGGTAGCCTTTCTCGCTCAGGAAGTCGTTCCGCACGCTGTCTATCGCGCTCTGCACCTTCCCCTCCGTTATCTCCAGCTTGGTCTTGATGTCCTCGCCGGTGGAAAGCAGGAACGTGCCGCGCAGATACACGTTGTCGGCATACAGGCCGTTGCCCTTCGGCTGGTTATCCAGTGGAAAGCGGTCGTCCTTGATGTCGTTAAGGTTGCCGAGCCTTGCACGCAGGGCGTGGTCAAAGTTCTTGGCGTTCACTCCGTCCAGCACGTCCACTCTCGGGTGGCCGTCCTCCGAGGCGGAGATGAGGACGAGGTTCTGGCGGTTCGCTGTCTCGGTGTTGCCCATAAGCACACACTCGTCGCCCTCTTCGGGCTGTGCGGTCTCAAACTCGGATTTCTCCACAAGTATGCCACCATTCGCGATGCCGGCCACTTCCACCCAGTAGGCTTTCTGCGACGTGCCGGTGAACACCTGGCAGCGCATCAGGTCGTGCGCCACGAAGGTGTTCTCCTGCTCGAAGGTGATGTGCCAGTAGTCGCCCTGCTCCCGCACCGTCTTTATCTTGCCGTTGGCCGCGCTGACGCAAATCTGTCCGCCCACGCTGCGCACCTTGTTTATCAGCAGTTCAAAGACATTCATCACGCGCCTCACGGTTATCTTGTCAACTATCAGGTGCGACAGCAGGTCCTCGTCAAGGCCGATTTGCCAGCCGTTGCCTGTCATGCCACTGCCGCCATAGTTGGCGCTGCGCAACAGTTCGCGCACCACAAGGGTGAGCAATTCGGCATTGCCCTTGCCATCGATGCGCCCATTCTCTTCCAGTCCGATACCGATGCCTTCCTCGAAAGTGATTTTCTTCTTCGCACGGTCGTTGCGTTTCTTGCTGATGAACTCCTGCTGGCTCCGTCTTGCGGAGAAAATGTTGTTGTCGGTCGGCTGCGTGTCGTCCCACGAGCGTATGATGTCGGGCAGGGCCACGCCCTCTGTCCTGGACTTAGTATAGTTCTTCAGCTCTCCGATGCTGTCGTTCACCTTGTCAAGCGCGCCTGTCTGCAGGGCGTCGCTGATTTCAAGGTCCATCTGGCTTGGCAGGTTCGCCTTGCGCGTTATCTTGGTGATACGGCTCTGCCGGTAGCCGTTCTCCGGGAAATACTTGTCGCTCACAAGCCGGACACGCCTGCCGACATGGAGCACGGCATTGTTCTCCTCCACCCACACATGGTCGGTCGGAGCCTTATAGACGCTGATGTCCTTCCAGTGCTCGGCATTGTACTTCTCCACCGCATTCAGGAACTCCTCCTCCGCTATCGGGTAGTACTCGTCGGGCATGCGCACGTTCCACAGGATATAGTGGTCGCCCACTTTGGGCACGAGCTTTCCTCCGGGCAACTGGGTGTCGTCGTCATACGGCCAGATGGTGATTATCTCGAACTCGCGTGTCTTGCTATCGAAGTTCACCTCGAAATAGTGGTCGTCATCGGTACCGAGCCCGGCAAGATCACCGTCCTGGAACGAGACGCGCTTGGTCTCGCCTGCCAGTTCATAGTCGTTGGGATCGAAGTTCAGCGTGTCGTCCCTGAAGTAGTAGATAGTGAACGCGTTGCCGTCATCGTCCTTGACATTCTCGCTGCGCACACTGCTCACCTCACCGGTGCGTCTTGGATAGATGCCGCTGAACGCGTCTTTCTCGTAGTGGTCATAGATGCCGTACTCGTCGGTGTGCAGTTCCACATACTGGCGGGCGCCGGGCAGCATCAGACGGCTGTGGCCGTATTTCTCCGCATCGATGTTGCGGGTGCTGCCTATCGGGAACAGGCGCGTATAGAACTTGTTGGTGTTGTCAGTGTCACGCTCCAGGCTCGTCAGTCCGTTGCCGTACCCCAATATTATTTCCTCGCCGTGCTCGCATCTGCAGATGTTCACGGTCTGCCCTTCCACCCACCACTCGGCACTGCCGCCCACTTTCTCGGCTATCTCCTTCAGCGCCTCGTCGCAGTACTTGCCCTCGTAGTCGATGACAATGAGGTCGGTGCCGTCCACCTGCCCCACCTTCCAGTCGGTGGTGTGCCCCATGCCGTTGTTGATGCACTTCACCACCATCGCCGCATGCTCTCTCGGAGTGGCGGTGAGGGTGAACACGGGCTCGGCATTGTTGTCTGTGGTCTCCAGCACGAGGAAACGCTTTATCAGGCTCTCGATGCCGTAAAATTTCACGTCATACGACCACTCGCCATCGCTCTTCTGGGCAGGGGCGTATTTCTCGGTGAGCCAGTAGCGCTCGCCCTCAAAGTCCACATAGTCGTTCACATCGAGGGGTATGTGCTCGTAATGGGTGAAGGAGAGCGTCAGCACGTTGTCGCCCTGAACCTCCTTCTGCTGGGTGCTGCCGTCACCGGGCGAGATGTCCGTCCGGGCGGTGCCGTATTTGTCGTATATCGTCAGAACCATATAGGAATGCTGTTTGAATGTCATTAGATGATGGGGACAGGCTCGCGGAACTTCACCTTGAACTTGCCGGCGTTCACACCCTCCTTCCACAGGTAGGTGAGCGGTGTGAACTTGGGGCTCTCGCTGTATTTCACATGCAGGGTAAGGTCAAGCTGCGTGAATACGATGTCCAGCCAGCCGCCCTTGCCCTGTTTCAGAAAATTGATGAACGAGAAGTATTTCCGCAGCCAACCCGCCTGTGTCTTGTCATACAGGGCGAAGTTGAGCGTGATGTCCCTCGGCTCGTTTCTCGGTGTAAGCGTGGCGGAGTATTTCTCGCCCTGCTCCTCGCGTATGTTCACGGCGGTGTCCTTCTTCGTCTTGCTCGGTGTGAGTATGGCGGTGAGGTTATCCATGCCGCCACGTTTGTCCTCGACGAGGAACACGCCGTATTCTTTCCAGATGTCGGTGCCGTTCACCAGCACCAGCCCTCCAAGTATCTTGTCCATGTCATTTTACTTTTAGTCCGTCCCTTACTATTTTTCTGATGTCCTCCTTTATCTCGCCAAGATGCCCCGCACTCGTGCCGGTGTTCTCGGCAATCCGGGCAAGGTGGCTCTCGGCAAGGTTCATGCGGTCGGCCACGGTCTCCAGACGCTCGTCCATGCTTGACCAGTGCTGCAGTCCGCTGGTGAACATGCCCTCCAGTTTCGTGCCCTGGTCCTGCGTCATGGCGGTAAAGCCTCCGGACTTCGCGCTCTGGCTGGTACCGCCCGTGTCCTCGTAGCCGGTGACCTTCGCCCACTCGTCCCTGCGTTTCAGCCCTTCCGCCACTATCTCGTCATAGCGGCGGTTGAAGTCCTCGATGTCCTTTTCCGTCAGCTCGCCGTTCTTGTCGGAGATAAGCTGTGCCCAGTCATCGTACAACTGCTTCAGCTCACCGTTGATGAGGTCTTCCATGGAATAGCTCAGCAGGGCTTTCTGCATGTCCGTGGCGAAGTCCTCGGCAAAGTCCTTGGAGGTTTTCTTCATGTCCATCAGGTTGGAGATGAAGCTGTCCTTCATGCTGTCGAAACTTATCTGGGTGATGGTCTCGCGCCAGCTGTCGGTCAGTTCCTCTATCTTTCCTGCCTGGTCCGCGTAGTCCTGCAGCTTGTCCAGCACATCATTTCCATAACCGCCCTTGCCGGTGTTCTTGATGTACTCGGCTATATCCACATTGGAGAGGAGTTTCTTCATCTCCTCCGGTGTAAGGCTCCAGATGCTGCCGTCGAAGTTCTCCTTCACGTTCTGCCTTATCCATGCCGTCTGGTCATCTGAAAAGCCGTTCCAGTAGTAGTTCCAACTGTGGTGGTGCTTCCAGTAGCCTGCCTGTGCCTGCGCGATGCCCAAGTAGTTGGCGTTGGTCTCCTCCTGGTTGCGCTTGGCCTGCTCGTAGGCATCGGTGGCTTTCTGACCGTAGCTTTTCTCCATCACATCGGTCAGGTCCTCAATGGCGTTCTGCAGGAGTTCCGTGCGCTCGGTCAGATTCTCTATGGTCTTCTTCACCTCTTTCTCGTTGCCGTTCAGACCGAAGAGGTCGTCTATGCCGAACCACCCGGCAATGCCGCTGAGCAGCCCCTGCACGATGTTGCCCACGTCCTTGATGACATCGATGATGATTTCGGGAAGTTCCTCCACCACCTTGTTTATCGTGTCGGCCACCTTGTCAAGCAGGTCGTTGATAAAGCCTTTCGGGTCATCGCCCAACGCGTCGAGTATCTGGAGTATGGCACCGACGATGCCGCCAATCTTGCCGCCCAACTCGCCCAACGACTTGCCGATGCCGTCGGAGCCTTTGGAGAGCGAGGTGATGAGCTTGGTGATGCCGTTGGCAAAGCCGTACAGCGAACCGTCCGACATCTCGTTCAGGTAGCCGGTGAAGTTCTTGATGCCCTGTGCCGCCGCGTTGGTGTTGTCGGTGAGGGTTTTCCGTGCCTTGTCGCTGGCCTCCTGCGCCTCATTCTGAGACGCTGCCGTCGCATCGACCTTGCCCTGCGCTATATCCACCGCTTTCTGTGCGATTTCCTTTGAGGCATCGTCGGTGGCATCGGCAAGGTCTTGTTGCGCCTGTTCCAAATCGGTCACGGCCTGTGTATGGGCATCGGTTTTCTCACGGAGCGTGCGCACGCTGTCCTGATAGGTCTTCACGTTCTCGGCGATTGTGCCCCATATCTTGAAGTTGAAGGCACTGGTACTGTTGCCGCCGGTCTCGTCCTTCAGTTTCGCCTGCAGGTCGGTATATACCTTCTTGTTTTCCGCCGAGAGTTTCTTGAACTCGGAGGTCTGAATGTACTCCTCTATCTTGGCGAGTGTCTCTTTCGCAACGTCTTTGAGCACGTTGCCGACACCCTCGAAAGTGGTGCTCCAGTCTATGTTCAAGGCGAGGTTCTGGGCATTGGTCTGACTGACGGCAGCGTCACGCTCCTTTTCGAGCTTGCGGACTTGCCACCGCTTTTCCTCAGCCGTGCCGTCGCCCTCGTTCACCTCGCGTATCTTCTCGGCGTATTCCTTGGCGATGGCGTATTTCTGATCCTGGAGCGTACCATACTCGCGCAGGTAGTCCACCATGGCCTGGAGCTCGTTCTTCAGGGATTCCTTGTCGATTTCCTCCAGACCCTTGCGCTGTTCCTCCTGTGCCAGACGAAGCCGTTCCGCAAGGGCATTGCCCTGCTCCTCCGTGAGATTCCCGCCCTGCGCATCGCGCCACTTGGCCTCCTGCGCCTTTATCTCGGCTTCCTCTTTCTGGTAGTTGAACTTTATCTCCCGGATTCGCTTGGCGCTGCCCTCCGCCATCTGGTCGATGCTTTTCTGCTCGTTCTCCTGACGGAGCCGCGCAAGTTCCTCGGCTCGTTTTTGCTCGGCTGCCTTCTCGCGCTCCAGTTCTTTCTGTCGGTCCTTGTCGCCGTTTCCACCGGTCGGCTTCGGCTTGTGTTCGGGCTTGGTATGGCCGCCGATATTGCTGTTCTTGCCTATCTCGCCCATTTCCTTGGTCAGGTCCTCCGCCTGTTTGAGCAGGTCGTCACGGAGTTTCTCGGCATCGGCGATGGCCTGCTCCTTGTTCTTCTCATTCTCTTCCTTGATGATGGCCGACGCGTCTATCTGGCCGTTGGACTCTCCTTGCGCAAAATAGAGGAGAGACTTCTTGAACCACCCCATGGAGCCATCGACATCATCTGCATCGGTCGCCTTCAGCTTGTTCACCTTGTCGTCGGCTTCCACGGCCTTGTTGACCAGTGCCTGTGCCTTGGCCTGCAGGAAGAGCATCTGGATATAGTCGGCCGCTTTCTGCGTGAGGACATCGTACCACTCGGCAACGGTGTCATAGTAGCCGAAAGCCTCGCCGTACTTGCGGTTCAGTTCCTCGGTCTTCTTCTTTTCCTCCTCCTTGCTGCCGGTGAACTCCTTCAGCTCGCGAATGGTGTTGTCTATCTCGAAACGGGTCTTTATCATCTGCGCCCTGCCCTCGCTCTCCACCTCGATGAGCTCCTGCGCCTTCTGCCGTGCCTCCTCCTGCGCACCGCTGTATTTGTTGAACAGGACTATCAGGCCGGTGATGACGGCGGACAGACCCAACGTGAGGGTCGCCATGAGCGCAGATGCCGCTGCGGTGGAGATGCCGAGGGCTGCCGCCAGCCTTGTGTTGGCCGCCGTCAGCAGGTTCTTCATCTTCACCACCGTCACCAGTCGGAATGCGGAGTCTTTGTTCAGGGTGTTGAACACCTGCTGCAGACCCATCGTGACGGCCATGACGGACTGCACCCTCGCCTGTATCTTGGCAAGGTTCTCGTTTTCGGAGGCGAACAGGGACACGGCACCGGTGGCGGCGGTGAACATGCCTGACAGACCGCTGATGCCGGACATGAAGCCCTGCAGGTTGGCATCATCGTTGGAGAGTATCTTGGTCTGGGTATGGAGGTCGGCGATGGTATCGGACAGCAGGGCTGCCTTCTCCGCCATCTCGCGGTACTCTTCCGTGTCCTGCTTCCCTTCCAGGCGCATCTTGGCCATCGCGTTCTGCAACTCGCGCAACTGCATGGCCAGACGCTTGTTGCTCTCCCGGTTTTCCTCCTGCTCGCGTGTGAGGCTGGCGAGTATCAGCTTCTCTTCCTCCAACGCTTTCTTGGCGGCGTTGAGTTCGGCAAGGGCTGCGGACTGGGCGTTACCGGGGGCTGCGTTCTTGTAGGCTTTCTCCAGCTCCTTGATACAGGACGTGGTGTACTTCACCAAGTCCTTGCTCTCGGCGATACGCTCGGCAAGGGTCTTCTGCGCCACAGCCGCCGTGGTGCTGGACTCGGAGAGCTTGCCATGCTCCTTCTCTAAGTCGGACACAGCCTTTTCCGCCTGGCGGTGTTGTTTCTCCAGATAAACGAGGGTGTTCCGCTCCTCGTCCAGCACCTTACGGCAAGCCATGACATCGGCGGCGAGTTCCTTCTGGGCGGTACCTGGTTTCATGCCTGCAAGCTGCCTCTCCATACGGCTGAGGTCTGCGGCCACGCCGTCAATGACCTTGTGCTGCTCAGCTATCTTGGCGTTCACCAGCTCGGCCGCTTTCTTGGCATTATAGATGAGGGTGTCGATATGCGCGTTGGCATTGTCGATTCCGTCACTCAGTTTGTCCTTCATCAGGAACTCTATCTCTACGGGCTTGCTCATGCTTTCAATTCAGTTTACTTTGGAAAAATCCTGCTATGTCTTCGGCTTCCTCCTCGGCGGTCTTGCCGCTGTCGGGTCTGCCTGCTTTCTTCTTGATGTAACGTGGGGCATCGCACAGCATCATGATGAGGGTCTGGTAGTTCACGCCGTGGAGTATGTAGTCCACGCTCCAGCCTGTGGCGCTGGCTATCTGCCACACGAATCCGAAAGGGCTATGGGAACCTTCATACTCGGTCCTTAACTCCCCTTCTTTCCTTGGCTCAGTCTCAGCTTCATCGGGTTCGTCCGTTCCGCGGATCTGATAATACTCATAAAAGGGTCTGTGCCCATCAGCCGCTCGAACTGCTCGATGGCGGCTACCTGATACCGGTACGCCACGAAGTTGCGCACGAGCCATGCGGTCAGCCCCACAAACAGATGGCGGGATATATACCCCCTGCACACGGTGTAGGCGATGATGCGCGACAGGCGCTTGCCGTGTCTGGCCATGAAACGCATCTGCTCCAGCTTGGGCAGTGTCCGCACCTCCTCTGCCGTTGTGTCCATCTCCAGATACTGCCGCCCGATTTCTATCTGTCCTGCCAATGTGGGGCGCTTCATGGTGATGCGCACCTTCAGCGGTTTCTTGCGGAACGGCAGACGTATGTCCTTAAACGGCACGGAGACACCCCTGTCAAGGAGTGCCTCCGCCGCTTCTTTTTCGATTGCTCGGTTCATGCGCTACTCCCCTGGTTTGGTATCGGCCACATCATAGGGAGCACTGCCGTCATCAGGCGCGTTCACCGTCAACTGGCACTCTATCTTGGAGACCTCGGTCAGGGTGAGCTTGCCTCCGAGGTTGGCCATAAGGGTGGCACTCGGTATCGTCACTGTCTGCCCGCTCTTCAGCTGAATCTCACACTTGTCTCGGAGTTCCACAAGGTCGGTCGGGGCTTTCCAACCGGTATAGGCTCCTTGCGTGCCGACAAGCGTACCGCCAAGGGCGAGCTGGAGGTTCTCGTAGTCCAGCTGTATGAGGTTGAACGTGGGAGCTATCGTACCGTTCTTCGTGACGAGGGTCAGCACGGGGGCTCCGGGCACCTGCTCGGCTTCCACATCCACTTTCTCGGGCTTGGCTCCGCCCCAGTCCCAACTGCCTTTCTCTATATAGCCGACTGTCTTGTCTCCAAACTTTACGACACCTATGCCGTACATGAATTTCTTACTTTCTGCCATATTCTTTTTGTTGTGATGGTTAATACTATGCCGGTCGCCACTCCGACGATAAAGGCGATGAGAAGCGTCTTCCACGGATTGGAACTGCGTTCTTTCTCCGTTTTGGCTTCATTCTTCTGCTGTTCCAGTGCGTTCTTGTAGCTTGCCATCTGCCGCTCGTAGTATTCGCACTGGCGCTGCAGGCTGTCGCAGGTGGCATACACCACGATGGTGCCGCCTTTGTTCTGCACGGTCGCGTTGGCTCTGCCATTCTTGGCGCGGTACTCTGCCTTTTCGGGCAGGTTAGTCAGTTCCGCCAGGGGTATCTCCAGTTTGGCTTCCTCCTGCGGTACTGTCTCCGTCCACGTCTGACGCACTTCGCTCCGGAGGGTGTCCGCGGATACTTGTCTCACGCTTTCCTCCGTGGCCACGCTCGCCTTTCGGCTTGTCGCGCAGCCCGACAAGAACAGGGCAGTCATCATGATGCTTGCAACTGTTCGCAGTGTCGATAGCCTTCCTGAGACGCGCCATCTCGCGCTTCGACGCTTCGAGGTATCTTCTTGTTTCATTGAGTTCTTCCTTCAATGGTTTCACTATGTTCTCTACCAAGATACGGGTGGCATGCTCGGCGTTGTCCATACGCACCGTCTCGGCATCGGCTTCCGCCTTCATCGATTCCGCTTTCGCTTTCCTTATGGTAGCCCGCAGCGTGCATATCGCCACAATGGTAGCCACCAGACCTCCGCCGAGGAGGACGTTCAAGACTTCGCTGATATTCATGCCATTCATATTTTACTGTTGGTAAATGCCTATTGACTTGAGCCACTTGGCTACATCGA
>ULIZ01073961.1_pt1 | contig 12670 bp, 6 predicted proteins | sample 1950601 | NCBI WGS metagenome assembly ULIZ01 (sample SAMEA4835456, study PRJEB28245) | human gut metagenome | biome: gut microbiome; material: fecal sample | place: Denmark | collected 2008 | reverse complement strand
TGAAGAAATTAAGTAATGCGTCAGCCCTGCGACCGATATGAACGCTTACCTCGACCGAAGTAAGACGACTTCATTAAAGAATTTCATGACACCTCACAGACGCCGAAGTTTGGCAAGAATTATGATTTGTGTGACGCAATGACAAAAAAAGAGCGACATTTATTAAAAATGCCGCTCCCCTAATTTAAACCTCAAAAACTGTTATTCTATTGTTTCAAGCAACAATTCCATTACTTTACAAGCCGATTTAGCTACCGAAGTACCCGGACCGAATATCGCTACGACTCCTGCACGATACAAGAAATCATAATCCTGAGCCGGAATTACACCGCCGGCAAATACAAGGATATCCTCACGGCCAAGTTTCTTCAATTCACCGATAATCTGCGGAATAAGAGTCTTATGTCCGGCAGCCAATGACGACACGCCTACTGCATGCACGTCGTTTTCTACAGCTTCGCGAGCAGCCTCTTCCGGAGTCTGGAACAACGGTCCCATATCCACGTCGAAACCACAGTCGGCATAACCTGTAGCTACTACCTTAGCACCACGGTCGTGACCGTCTTGTCCCATTTTCGCTATCATGACACGCGGACGACGACCTTCTTTCTTAGCGAATTCTTCTGTCAGACTGCAAGCTCTTGCAAAGTCTGAGTCTTTTTTACTTTCTGACGAATACACTCCTGATATAGTTCTGATTACTGCTTTATAACGTCCTACTACCTCTTCGCAAGCATCGGATATTTCACCCAATGTAGCGCGTACGTGAGCCGCTTCTACCGCCAACTCAAGCAAGTTGCCTTTTCCGGTACGTACGCATTCGGTGATAGCCTTCAGTGCCTTGTCCACCTCTTCCTGGTTACGTCCTTCTTTCAGGCGACGCAGATTTTCAATCTGTTCCTGACGAACGGCTGTATTATCAACTTCGAGGATGTCGATAGGTTCTTCTTTCTCCAGTCTATACTTGTTAATACCAACGATAGTCTGCTCACCCGAGTCAATGCGAGCCTGAGTACGCGCTGCAGCTTCTTCGATACGCATCTTAGGAATACCTGTTTCGATAGCCTTAGCCATACCGCCAAGTTTCTCTACTTCCTGAATGTGTTCCCATGCGCGATGAACCAATTCGTCTGTCAATGCTTCTACGTAATAAGAACCTCCCCATGGGTCAACGTTCTTACATACCTGAGTTTCTTCTTGTATATAAATCTGAGTATTACGTGCGATACGTGCAGAGAAATCGGTAGGCAATGCGATAGCCTCATCGAGAGCGTTGGTATGAAGAGACTGAGTATGACCTAATGCGGCAGCCATAGCCTCGATACAAGTACGACCTACGTTATTGAACGGGTCTTGCTCTGTAAGCGACCATCCCGAAGTCTGAGAGTGGGTACGCAGTGCAAGCGACTTAGGATTCTTCGGGTTAAACTGCTTCACTATCTTAGCCCACAACATACGTGCGGCACGCATTTTGGCTATTTCCATAAAGTGATTCATACCGATAGCCCAGAAGAACGACAGACGCGGAGCGAAAGCATCGATATCGATACCAGCGGCTACTCCCGCACGCAGATATTCCAATCCGTCGGCCAAGGTATAAGCCAACTCGATATCGGCTGTAGCTCCGGCTTCCTGCATGTGATAACCCGAGATAGAGATAGAGTTGAACTTAGGCATCTTCTGCGAAGTATACTCAAATATGTCCGAAATGATTTTCATAGAGAATGCAGGCGGATAGATATAAGTGTTACGCACCATGAACTCTTTCAAGATATCGTTCTGAATAGTTCCCGCCATTTCTTCAAGCTTAGCACCCTGCTCTAATCCGGCGTTGATATAGAACGCCATGATAGGCAATACGGCACCGTTCATAGTCATAGATACAGACATCTTATTCAATGGAATTCCATCGAAAAGCACCTTCATGTTCTCAAGCGAACAGATAGACACACCTGCCTTACCAACATCGCCCACTACACGCGGATGATCGGGGTCGTAACCACGATGCGTAGGAAGGTCGAATGCTACCGACAGACCTTTCTGACCAGAAGCCAAGTTACGGCGATAGAATGCGTTAGACTCTTCGGCGGTAGAGAATCCGGCGTACTGACGGATAGTCCACGGACGGAAGGTATACATCATAGAATACGGACCGCGCAGATAAGGCGGAATACCTGCCACATAGTCCAGGTGTTCCATACCCTCAAGATCTTCTTTAGTATAGACCGGCTTCACCTGAATTTGCTCAGGCGTCTTCCAGTTGGCTGTGATGCCGTTCTCTTTTTGCCATTCCATTCCATTCTGCTGATGGAATCCGGCATATATATCTATTGATTTGAAATTCGGTTTCATCATCTTGCTTCCTTTAGTTGATTCCTAACTTGTGGTTATACTCTTTCAGTGTGTCAAGCACATTGCAACGCACGTGGATGAAGTTTTCTATGCCAGCGGCCTTCAGATCTTCCATACATGCTGGTGCACCCGCTACTATGAACATTGCTCTGCCGGCTAAAGCCTGATATGCCGGTATAGCATATTCTGCATACTCGTCATCGCTAGAGCAGAGTACTACAATGTCGGCATTGGCTTCGAGAGCGGCTTTTATACCCTCTTCTACACTAGGGAAGCCAAGATTATCTATTACCTGATATCCGGCACAAGCCAAGAAGTTGCACGAGAACTGTGCGCGTGCCTGACGCATTGCCAAGTTACCGATAGTAAGCATAAACGCCTTAGGACGCTTGCCTGAACGTTCGGTCTGCAAACGTAAGTCTTCGAACTCGCTGGCAGCGCGTGCTGTTTCGAGTTTAACCAACGGAGTATCTTCAGCATTATCACCACAAGCGCAACGATGTTCAAGCGGAGTCTTACCGTTCGACATCTCGCTGAAATTAGGATACTGGTTAGTACCAAGCAATACCTCTTTACGCTTAGATACCGCTTCATGGCGAGCCTTGTTGCTCTGGTTAACAGCCTTCTGAACCGAATCGTTCTGTACTGCGCTAACCATTCCACCTTCATCTTCTACAGCCAGGAATAATTCCCATGCCTGTTTTGCGATAGAAGCCGTAAGGTTTTCTATATAATAAGAGCCACCAGCCGGGTCTACAATACGGTTAAGGTGAGCTTCTTCTTTCAAAAGCAACTGCTGATTACGAGCTATACGCTCAGAGAAATCGTCTGGAGTTTCGTACGCCTTATCAAAAGGAGAAACGGTAATAGAATCTACGCCAGCTATAGCTGCACTCATAGCCTCTGTCTGCGTGCGGAGCAAGTTAACGTGAGCGTCAAAAAGAGTAAGGTTGAAAGTAGAAGTCTCGGCATGGATAGCCATCTTGCAAGATTCATCGCTCTGCGGACCGTAAGCCTTAACGATATCCGCCCACAGCATACGTGCGGCACGGAATTTAGCTATCTCCATAAAGTAATTAGAGCTGATACCGAAATTGAATTTAATGCTTCGTGCTGCTTCGTCAACCGACGCTCCGGCTTCTATCAGTCTGTGCATATATTCGTTACCCCAAGCCAAGGCATATCCTAATTCCTGATAAATATAAGCTCCGGCATTGTTCAACTGAATAGAATCTACCGCAACTGTTCTAAAGTGAGGCCATGCCTCCATCGCCTTCATTATTTGATGTGCCGATGATATAAGCGGACTTACATCGCGTCCTTTCTGCATCATCTTGCCTATCGGGTCGAAACGGAGCGAACCGTAAATACGTTCTGGGTCGTAACCCTTCTTAGCGAAATAAGCGGTGAGTAGTTCTGCCAACTCTAAAGTATGACGTTGGCAAGTAGAGAAATTAAGTTCTATGCAATCGCAGCAGATATCTTTAAGCAATGTCTCTATGAATTCTGCGCTCAGAGCCTTTGCTTCTACATGGAAGCCAAGAGAATCGACACCTCTATTTAATAAGTCGAGTGCTTTTTTATTTGCTTCGGCAGCATCGGTTACCCGCATATTCTGACGGATAAACCAAGTATTATCATTAGCTTTATTACCTCTTATAAATGGGAATTGTCCGGGAAGCCCCTCGGTAGTTTTCAATCCTTCCAAGTCTTCCTGCCGATAGAACGGCTTAACTTTAAAACCCTCGTTGGTTCTCCACACCAATTTTTTCTCGAAATCGGCGCCTTTCAAATCCACCGTTATCTTATCCATCCACTCCTGTGTGGACACATGCGGAAAATCTGAAAAGAGTTTTTCTTTATTGTTTGCCATAATACAATAGTGTTTTTTATTAATATGACTTAAGTTCATGAAACACGAGCCACTGTTTCATGTGGCATCATGCAATAGCAAATATATAGTATTTTTTTAAAAGCCGCTTCATTTTCATTGCAGATAAAATAAAAATATATATTTTTGCATTCGTTATGAAGGGAAACCTCATGAGGAAGCCCCGTCATAACAGACTTCTTACCCAACAATCGACAATCCGCATTGCCGATTCAACATCAACTAAAATATTCACATTAATCAAGCAGTTATCAGATAGCATGTATTCGGTATGCGTATGCCAAATAAATCGTATGACAATATCTTTGTCATGGCGTGTATGCTACAGCTGCTTTAATTCAAACATATAACCTATACTTATGTATAACATCATTCAATTAAACGAAAAAGATTTGCCCGAATTGCAACAAATCGCCAAAGAGTTGGGTCTGACTAAAATCAGCGACTTAAAGAAGGACAAGCTGGTTTACCGCATTTTGGACGAACAAGCCGTGGTAGAAGCCGGAAAGAAAGCTGCCGCCAACGCCGAACGCGAAGGGCAACCGCGCAAGCGTTCACGCATCAGCGTAAAGAAAGACAGCGACAAGGTTTACACCGCCACAAAGGATAAGGCTCAGAAGCTGGATACCAAACCCGCCGATGCCGCAACACAGACGGACGAAAGCACTCCGGAAGATGCCGCTAATGTAGCACCAGCACAACCAGCAGAAGCTCAGGCTACCGAAGAAAAGCCAAAGGCTAAGCGAGGCAGAAAGCCGGGTAGCAAGAATAAGTCTACTCTGGAGAAAGAAAGACTGATGGCAGAGAAGGCTGAAAAAGAAGCTGCCGCCACAGAAGAAAAAGCTCCGGAAGCAACAGAAAGTATCGATACTCCAGCAGAAAGCTTCGCATCACAGGCTAACGACGATTTTATTCCTATAGAAGACTTGCCTTCTGAAAAGATGGAGTTGCCATCTGAACTGCTCGGTAAATTCGGTTCTATGAAGATAGAAAACCAACCGGCACAGCAAGCTAACGCACAGACTCAGCAGCAGATGCAGCAGCCCAACAAAAGTAACAATCGTCAGAATAACCGACAGAATAACAACTATAATAACCGTCAGCAGCGATACGGAAATAACAATAACAACCGTCAGCAGCAAAACGGACGCCCGCAGAACAACAACAATAATCAGGGTTATTACAATAATAACAATCAGGGACAGAACCCAAACAACTATCAGCAGAACAGACCTCAGAACAATCAGCCAGTACAAGCTGCGCCAAACGCACTTCCGGCTCCCGTTCAAGAACCAGCTAAACCAGTAGAAAAGGCATACGACTTCGATGATATACTTAGAGGTACCGGAGTTTTGGAGATAATGCCCGATGGATACGGATTCTTGCGTTCTTCAGACTACAACTATCTTTCATCACCCGATGATATTTATGTATCTCAATCGCAAATAAAGCTCTTCGGACTGAAGACTGGCGACGTAGTAGACGGAACCATACGTCCACCCAAGGAAGGCGAAAAATACTTCCCGTTGGTTAAGGTATCAAAGATTAACGGACTTAACCCAGAGTTGGTTCGCGACCGTGTGCCGTTCGATCATCTTACTCCGCTCTTCCCTGACGAAAAGTTCCGTCTTTGCAAGGGATATGGTGATAACTTGTCGGCTCGTGTGGTAGATCTCTTCTCTCCTATCGGAAAAGGACAGCGTGCGCTTATCGTAGCTCAGCCTAAGACCGGTAAGACTATCTTGATGAAAGATATCGCTAACGCCATCGCCGAAAATCACCCGGAAGTATATATGATTATGTTGCTCATCGATGAGCGTCCGGAAGAAGTTACCGATATGGCTCGCAGCGTAAAGGCAGAAGTTATCGCTTCTACTTTCGACGAACCTGCAGAACGCCACGTGAAGATTGCCGGCATCGTGCTCGAAAAGGCTAAGCGCATGGTAGAGTGTGGACATGATGTAGTGATATTCCTTGACTCTATTACTCGTCTGGCTCGTGCATATAACACGGTTTCTCCGGCATCTGGTAAGGTATTATCGGGTGGTGTAGATGCAAACGCATTGCATAAGCCTAAGCGTTTCTTCGGTGCGGCTAGAAATATTGAGGGCGGAGGTTCTCTGACTATCATCGCTACTGCATTGATTGACACCGGTTCTAAGATGGATGAAGTAATCTTTGAAGAATTCAAGGGTACAGGTAACATGGAATTGCAACTCGACAGAAACTTGAGCAACAAGCGTATCTTCCCAGCTGTAAACATCAACGCTTCAAGTACTCGCCGCGACGATCTGTTGCTCGACAAGCCGACATTGGATCGTATGTGGGTATTGCGCAACTATCTGTCGGATATGAACCCGGTAGAAGCTATGACCGACTTAAAGCAGAAGTTGGAGCGCACCAAAAACAACGAAGAGTTCCTAATGAGCATGAATTCATAATTCGCTCACTCATAAGCATACAAAAAGAGCTTCCGAATTGTATATCGCATTCGGAAGCTCTTTTTGTATGCTTATGTTTAATGATTACAAAGCCTATTTTAGAACGGGAGGTCATCCTTTTCGTCCTGCGCAACAAAACTTGCCGGAGCTGCATTAACCGGTGGAAACGGAGCTGCGCCCATAGGAGGTACTGGTTGACTTCCGCCAACAGGAACACGGTCTACCTTCCATGCACGGATACTGTTAAACCAACGACCATTCCACTCACGAGCGTCGATATCGAACGAAACGTTCAACTCTTCACCCATCTGAATATTAAATTGCTGTATTTTATCGGCACCGAACACGTCGAAACACATTCTACGAGGATACTGGTCGTGAGTTTCGATAACGTATTCCTGTACTTTCCATTCATTTCCGGTCTTAGAAACACCACCTCTGGGTTCCAACACTGCAATTACTTTTCCTGCTAATTCCATATTATTAAAGTCTGTATTTTATTTGGTCACGAATTTAAGGTTTTCCGAAGACGTAAGCTAATTTTTCACATTCTTTTTTAAATTCGATGACCCTATACGTTCTTTTCCTGCATTACTTAAATAGTATGGCGTAATTATTCGGAGCCTTACACTCGCTCATCAATGAATAGAACTGCTTGTAATTCTTCACCGTTATAAGTTGCTCATTTACATTAAGAGTATAAATAGCCCTCACCTCACCATTTTCTTGTTTGTACTCAATGCTAAACTCTCCCACCTGGTTCGATACCTTAACATTCTGCTTCTTGATCCATGTTTTACCGTCGGGCACCTTCACGTTATACAGCTTTACACAGCTCACCTTGCAAGGAAGAATAATATTCTCTGATATCGAAGTATTTTCTGAATAAGAATAAAGTGCACTTCCTACAGATTGACTAGGTATCGACACTGCCACATAGCCTCTGGCCAACGACTTCGAGCTTTTATCGTTTACCTCTATAGTCTTGAGTTCTTTGGATTGGCTCTCCAAATTATCATTTCTGAGAGATGACTTATCACCCTTCAAATCTGTTACCGCCATAAACTGCTGTACATCTGCGTAGCATTTATTAGCAGAATTCATCTCGCTGTCTGATACTACAGAAACGATGCCGCTCAATCCCACACAGTTCATATCAGAAGCCTTTACGAAACACATCTTTATATTAGCATCCAATCCGGCTGCCTTATGCAATACATTATCCAGATTAGCCAATTCTACACGTGTTCCATACATAGAAAGCAAAACTTCCGATGCCGGGCGAAGTCTGTATCCTGCTTCGGGCAAAGAAACTCCACTCAATCCCTTCGCTCCATATAAATAAGTCATAAACCTATTGATAGCCTTACGCAACTTATCCTTATCGCCTCCACACTCTTTCTTGAACTCTGCGATTTTGTTATCTATCACCTTGCTATCACCCACCTTAAATTGTTTGTTCAAGACATCGGCAGCCGCTTTAACATTCTCGTAAGTAGAAGCTGTAAAAGCAGGCATCATTCCGCTTGCCACTTGCTGCACAACGCCTACAGTAGAATTGTAGACAGGATAAGAATAAGGTCTTGGAGCAATATTCTTAATAGTATAAGACACAGTCTTCATGCCGTTGGCTACGGAAACAGACGGTTTAGCCGAGAGATTAAGCAATTCGCAATTAAGTTTTTTAGATTCAGGAACACTGATCGTCAGTCTGAAGTCTTCTATCGGCGATAGTTCCTTTATCATAGAAAAGATATCCAACTCGCCACACATCTCCGCTTTAGTCTCTACGGTATAGTCGAGTACTATTTTAGCCCCAAGCTCTAGTCCTGTGTGAACCACTATCATCTCTTTAAGATGATTATACGCAGGAGCATTGGCGGCGCACGACGGCAATGCCTCTACGAAAGCGTTTTCCGGAGTAACAACCTTATTACCATCTTTCTGCATGGTATACGACTCATTAATCTTCAATTTCTGAAATTCCGGATTATACACAATGAAGCTCTCGCCGTATTTGCCGTTCATGGCAGCATGAGTATAAATATCAAGCTCCTTATATACTCTCTCTACCATGCTACCGTCTTTATTCAACGTATATGTCTTATATAATTTCTTGAAGCTCGCCTCGGGTGCAGCAAAAGCCGTAACCGCCACCATCCACAGCAAACATACTAAACGTATATATAGTGTTATTCTTTTCATAATTCGCAAGTTATATTTAAGCACCATTATTTTCTGATTACGATATACTCTCCATACGATTTATACGCATTGACCGATTCTCTGTATTCCTTCCAGTCGGCAGCAGTATATATTCTCTTGTTAAGCGATAATCTGGTGTCAACCATAAGCTTATTGCCGTTCTGTTTAAGCGTACCGCTGAATGCAGCCGCTTTTCCGTCAACGGAAGTCTGCTTTTCTGTACACACCATATTATATCCGGTAGGCAAAGAAAGCTTCTCCGCCACTTCAACAAGTCGCGAGCACGCGTCTCTGAAACCATATTTACGCACCTCTATATCAGTATTTATATTCAGGAACGAAAGCACCTGAGTATACAGATTATTCAGAACGAACGGTTTAAAAATCATCTCACCATCGCCAATCATAGCATATTCAGGAATTTCGTACGTAAATGTGATGCTTATCGGCGCCTTCTGATAATCTTTAGGAGAGCTACCGTAATTAACACTCTTCATAACAGCTTTAGGCGATACGTTGAGCAATTGCTTTTCCATGGCATTCTGCCATTCACTCTGAAATCCGGTAGTAAATATCCGTCGAATCTTGCTATCGCTTTGTCCTTCGGCCGAAATTGTAAACTTACCCACCAGCGTTCCATCGGCTTTCAGTTTATTATCGGCATTGATACGTACATAATGGTTTTCGGCAGGCGATACCGGAGTAATGCACAAATCTACACCTTGTGGTACACCCGGCAAGTAATTCTGCTGCTGTTCGGCACTACTCCATAGTTCTCGGCAGAAAGGCACCCATGTAGGGTCGAGCGGCATCAGTGTACCGTTGCTCAATTCTACCACGGCTACACAATGATTAAAATGGTCTGCAGGAATCTTTTCTACCCTGCTTCCAGCCATCGTCATAGCGGGATACGCCTTAAAACCAGCCATTCGCAGAAAAGAGACAAGAGTGCCGGCAATGTCCTTGCACACACCGCAACGGTCGGTATAATCCATTTTCAGATTATGAAGAGTAAAGCCTTCACCTTTTCCCATAGTAATGCCGGCATAGCGTATATTATCGGCTACCCAATGAGTGAGGACGGCTATTTTCTCCATTTCCGTTTTCTTACCCTTTATCAGTTCGTCAACCCTCTTCTGCGCTTCGGGTATAGGGTTGAAACTTCCGTAATCTTCGTTCACCTTATTAAACCATCGCGATTTTTCGCTCCAGTTGCGTGTAGTAGACATCATCAGCTTAGGAGCGGCATCGAACAAGTCTACCATATTCGGTTCTTTCTGAAACGGCATGATATTATCCATGGTAAACGTATACACCTTACGCCCAGCATCGTAACGCATAGACGATGCGCACTGTCCCTGATAAAACTGAAACTGCAACTCTTTTTCTTCGGGAATACCTACGCTATACACCTTTCTTATTGTAGGCTCCGCCGCCCAGAAAGGCACTATATCATAAAACTGCCCGCGCATAGGAGGAATAAAGCGAGAATCATCTCCCTCGTCAGCGCCAAGAAGCGCATACGTAAACCCCTTCTTATCTATCTCATAATAAATAACGTCGCCCGGCACAAGTCCGTCCAGCTGAAGCATAATCTGACGTGCTCCCCAATAGATAGCACGTGCCGGAGCCGTATAATCGCATGCCTTGCTTACATCTACATCGGTAGTAGAGCCATCCTCGTGATAGATTTTCACCACTTTGAAACGGGCAGCGGCTGTAAGCGGGTCGTAATCGTATTTAAGAATACGGTTGGCCATCACTCCGTTTAAATTTTGAACTTTTACACCTTTTACTACAGAAAATACGCCTTGGCCTGTAGGCGAAACAGACACGCTGGTGCTATCGAGCAACACAACAGTAGCGTAATCTGATAATTTGTTTGACTGCAGCTCATCAATATACTTCCGCAAAGGATTAGCCTTTGCGCATAAAGAAACAGCCAACAAAGAAACAAATACCAATAATGTTCTTGGTTTCATATTACCGTTGTTTTATTTATGATTAATAAGTTTTATTCGTATTACTAAATACAAAACTACGGAATTTACCCGGTTTTAAACCAACAACTGTCAGCTTTTTACTTCATTAACAATAAATATGAAACATATATCCATTATTTATCTATCCATACGCAATAGTACATTTTTTCCGCATGATAAAATGACATTCATGCCAATATAAAGACTTTTAATCACGCACTACCACCTTATCACAAATATTTTATATAAATTTGCCCGCATCTTTTATATAATTATACAGTAATATTTTTATCAACCTTAACATGATGAAAACAAAACACATCGCAATGCTTGCCCTGGCTATGGCTGCGGGCACTTCTGCACTGTCGGCACAGGAAAATCCACTCTGGATGAGATACTGCGCCATCTCGCCCGATGGTAATACCATCGCATTCGCTTACAAAGGTGACTTATTTACTGTTCCTACAAACGGAGGACAGGCTACACAGATTACTTCGAACGCTGGGTTCGACAGTTATCCTGTATGGAGCCCCGACGGACAGCACATCGCTTTCGCATCCGACCGTATGGGAAGCCTCGACATCTACGTTACCAGTAGCAAAGGAGGCACTCCTAAGCGCGTAACTACTCACTCTGGAAAGGAAACTCCTATCGCCTTTAAAGACAACAAGACTATATTGTTTGCAGCATCGCAGATGCAAGACGCTAAAGACATACAGTTCCCAAACAGTTCTTTCCATCAAGTATACGAAGTCAGCATTGACGGCGGACGTCCTAAGATGTTCTCATCGTACACCATGGAGAGCATAAGCCTCAACCCTAAAGATGCTTCGCTGTGGCTTTATCAAGATAAAAAGGGATACGAAGACCAATGGCGAAAACACGAACGCGCTTCTATCTCAAGAGATATCTGGCTGATGACCAATAAAGGCGAACGCAGCTTCAAGAAGCTTACCACTTTCGAAGGCGAAGACCGTAACCCGGTATGGGCTCCCGATGGCAAATCATTCTACTACCTGAGCGAACAAAACGGCTCATTCAACGTATTCAGTCGTACTATAGATAATGCACAGGCTAAGCAGATTACTCACCACACCACCCACCCGGTGCGCTTCCTCACAGTAGCAAACGACGGTACTCTGTGCTACGGATGGAACGGAGAAATATATACCCTTGGCAAGAACGGAAAGTCTAGCAAAGTAAAAATCAATGTATCGGCAGATAACGAAAGCCGCGAACTAATTAAGCAGACACTGAGCAGCGGAGCTACAGAAATCTCTCCTTCGCCCGATGGTAAAGAGGTAGCTTTCATTCTACATGGCGATGTATACGTTACTTCTACCGAGTATAGCACTACACGCCGCATCACCAATACTCCGCAGCAGGAACGTAACGTTCACTTCTCGCCCGACGGACGCAGCATCGTCTACGCTTCAGAGCGCGATGGTGTATGGCAGATTTATCAGTCATCGTTGGTAGATAAGGAAGACAAGATGTTTACCTACGCTACTAATATAAAAGAAGAACGTCTCACCAAAACCAACCTTACCTCGTTCGAGCCTCAGTATAGCCCCGACGGTAAAGAAGTTGCCTTTTTACAAGAGCGTACCGCTATCTGTGTAATCAACCTGAAGACTCGCAATGTACGTACCGTAATGGATAAGAAGTATCAGTACTCTTATAGCGATGGCGACCAGTGGTTCCAGTGGAGTCCAGATAGCAAGTGGATTCTTTCGGACTACATCGGTATTGGCGGATGGAACAATAAAGACGTGGTGTTGCTAAATGCCGACGGTAAG
>ULIZ01019628.1_pt1 | contig 12821 bp, 15 predicted proteins | sample 1950601 | NCBI WGS metagenome assembly ULIZ01 (sample SAMEA4835456, study PRJEB28245) | human gut metagenome | biome: gut microbiome; material: fecal sample | place: Denmark | collected 2008 | reverse complement strand
ACCAGTACGAGGACATGGCAAAGCGGAAGGCAGCAGAAGAGATTGACCGCAGCTTTGCGGATGGAAATGGTACGATTGAAACGGAGGCAGAGTGATGGGCGGTAGAGGTGGAGCCGGTGGCGGAACTGCCACTACGAAGAATAATGTTCGCACAGTGCAAGGCGTTTCTGTTGGTTCTCGCCTTTTTGCCAGAGAAAATGATGTTGCAAAACTCTCACAGAACACTATCTGGATTGAAAACACGAGCACGCCGCACGCTGTTTTGAAAAACAGTCAAGGAACAGTTCAAGTGCAAGGTAATAAAAAGGACAAATACGGCATCCTCGAAAATGTGAATACCGCCGTTGTGCATCTCAGCGGCGTTGACCGAAGCACACCAACAAGGGAAGTCACCAAATTAAACAAGCAACTTAACGAAATACGCTCAAGGGGTTTTGATGTCCAAAGAATTAGTGTGGGCGAATATGAAAGCGTTGCTTACATAAAACGAAAGCTATTCACAAGGGCTTTTTAACAATTTTCAATGATAAACTTTGAAAATTTGGACAAGTTCATGTTCCCAGGGGTCGGAAAGTACGGTATCCCGCAGATTGAGCCGGTCAAAGATTACCCCTATGGCGAGTTTATCCCCGTAAATTACCATTACACGGCGAAAGACACGAAAAGCAAGATCGTGCATTTCTTCGTGGACGATTATCAATTCATTCGGTATTGGAACACGCCTGACAAGTACATTCCGCAACTGTCGCAGTTTGCGGCGGTGTGCGCGCCGGACTTCTCCACCTACACAGACATGCCGCTTGCGATGCAGATATACAATCATTACCGCAAGCACTGGCTGGCGGCGTACTGGCAACTACACGGGATGACGGTCTACCCATCTATTTCATGGAGCGACGAGGATAGTTACGATTGGTGCTTTGATGGCGAGCCAGTCGGAGGAATAGTTGCAGTTAGTTCGGTAGGCACACAGCAGAACAAGGAAAGCAAGCGGCTGTTTCTTCGTGGCTACGAAGAAATGATAAAACGGCTGTCGCCGGAATGGGTGATATTCTACGGAAAAGTGCCGGAAGAATGCGACTGGAATGTAATTCGAATAAAGCCGCACTATGACGATATTGTGAAACGGAGGCAGAAATGCCAAACGAAGACCTCGGCCACAAGCTGACCGACAAGGAGCTTGCAAAGCTGGAGCGGCGTATTGCAAAAGTATACCGCGAGGCGGGAGAAGAACTGCAAGCTACCATCGACGCATATTTTGAGCAGTTCGCCAAGCGCGATGAGGAAATGAAAGCCCTCATCGGCGAGGTCGTGAACGGCAAGGAGTGGACGGAGGCTGACTATAAGCAATGGCGGCTGAATCAGATCGGACGCGGGGAACGCTATCAGGCCATGCGTGACAAGGTGGCGCACCGCGTGACCGACGCAAACGCTGTGGCGGTATCCTACACCAACGATGCTACGCCCGGTATCTACTCCCTTAACCGCAACTATTCGTCCTATACTATCGAGCAGGTCGCGGGCAACGTCGGCTTTGACCTGTGGGACGAGCAGACGGTCAAGAGGCTTATGGTAGAGCAGCCGGACTTAATGCCGTATTACCCGCCGAAACGCGCCTTAAAGCGTGGTATCGATCTTGCGTATGGTAAGAAGCAGATCACGGCAAGCGTGACAAGCTCCATCTTGCAGGGCAAAAGCATCAAGCACATGGCGGACGACCTGCAAAAGCGGATCACCACCATGAGCCGAGACAGCGCCATCCGCACGGCCAGAACCGCCGTGACCGGCGCGCAGAACGCTGGACGCATGGACAGCTACGCGGCGGCGGAGAAAATGGGTATTAAGCTCAAGAAACGTTGGCTTGCCACGCTGGACAATCTCACGCGCCACGCTCACGCCGTGTTGGACGGTCAGACGGTGGACATTGGCATGCCGTTTAAGGTCGATGGCGATGAGATCATGTTCCCCGGCGATACTTCCGCACCCGGGTACCTTGTGTATAACTGCCGCTGCACGATGGTGGTCGAGGTTGACGGCGTAGATACGTCGGACGGGCTGAGACGCGACAAATACGGACCATTGCCTGACATGACATTTGCACAATGGGAGCGGCAGAAACGCGGAGAGGGGTATTTGCAGCGATGAGCGTTACAATCCAAGACCACAGCGCGGAGGTTTCCGCTGAGATCAAGGCGGCGCTGCTGCGGGGGCTGGAAAAGTGCGGGCTGGTGGCAGAGGGGTATGCGAAAAAGCTGTGCCCTGTTGACACCGGCAATCTGCGGAATAGCATCACACATGTGGTAGACGAGCGGGAACCGGCGGCTATCATCGGAACGGATTCCGAGTACGGCGCGTATGTGGAATTAGGCACCGGAATTTATGCCGAAGGCGGCGGAGGGCGGCCTACGCCGTGGGTGTATCAGGACGCAAAGGGCAACTGGCATTACACACGAGGCAACAAGGCACAGCCGTTTTTGAAACCCGCTGCCGCCGACCATGCGGGACAGTATCGGGACATTCTGGAAAGCGAGCTGAAAAATGGATAAGGACTTTATCAAAAAGGTAAAACCCGCGAGGTACAGCGGTTTTTATACAATCTATCGCCGCGACGGACTGCGGACAAGGGAAAGGAAGATAGAACAATGGCACTGACACGCAAACTTTTGAAGGGGATGGGTCTCACCGACGAGCAGGTGGATACCATCATCGAAGCGCATACCGATACCGTGGATGGCTTGAAGGCTGACGTCAGCAAGTACAAGGCAGACGCGGAGAAGCTGCCCGGCGTCCAGAAGGAATTGGACGATCTCAAGGCAGCAGGCGATGGCGGTTACAAGGAGAAGTACGAGAAGGAACACTCGGCCTTTGAAGCCTTTAAGACCGACATCACAGCAAAGGAGAGCAAGGCGGCAAAGGAAAAGGCCGTGCGTGCTTACTTTGAGAGCAAAAACATCACCGGCGCGAATCTCGACCTTGCCATGCGCGGCTGCGGCGAGGAAATGGCCGCATTGGAGCTGGACGCCGAGAAGATCAAGGACACCAAGAGCCTTGATGCACTTGTGGACGGCACCTATAAGGGGCTGGTCTCCACCACGCAGACAAAGGGCGCAAATCCCGCCAATCCCCCGTCGAACACCGGCGGCGCAAAAACCCGTGAGGACATTTACAAGAAGGACGATAAGGGCCGCTATGTGATGTCTACAGCGGAGCGCCAGAAAGCGCTTGCCGATCTGATGGCAAGCGAAAACAACTGATTTTTTGAAAGGAGCTATTTATGGCTGCGAAAACTAACGTAACGACTTCTGCACAGTTTACCACTTCCGCACGCGAGGTGGATTTCGTGTCCCGCTTTGCTGACAACTGGGACGCGCTGCGCAACATCATGGGCATCATGCGCCCCATCCGCAAGGCCCCCGGCACGAAGCTGGTTTCCTACAAGGCCAGCGTGGACGGCGGTCTCAAGGGCGGCACTGTGGCCGAAGGTGACGAGATCCCCTTCACCAAGATGAAGGTGGAGCCTGTTGCCTACGGCGACATCGACATTTCTAAGTATGCCAAGAGCGTGACCATCGAGAGCGTGGCGAAGTACGGCGCTGACGTTGCCGTGGAGAAAACCGACGAGGCTTTCCTCGTGGCCCTGCAGAACAAGGTCCTGACCGACTTCTATACCTTCCTTGGTACCGGCACTTTGAAGGTGACCGAAAAGACGTGGCAGCGTGCTCTGGCTATGGCCAAGGGCAAGGTGCTGGACAAGTTTGCTGGTCTGGATAAGGACGTGACCGAGGTGGTGGGCTTTGCCAACATCATCGACGCTTACGATTACCTTGGTGACAAGGAAATCACCGTGCAGACCATGTTCGGCATCAACTATGTCGAGAACTTCATGGGCTACCGCACTCTGTTCCTGCTGCCCGAGAAGTACATCGCCTCGAAGAAGGTGATCGCTCTGCCCGTGGAGAACATCGATCTGTACTATGTGGATCCCAGCGACAGCGACTTTGCCAAGCTGGGCCTGAACTACACCGTAAAGGGTGAGACCAATCTGATCGGCGTCCACGTCGACGGCGACTACAGCCGCGCCACCGGCGATATGTACGCCATCATGGGCATGAAGCTGTGGGCGGAGTATCTGGACGGCATTGCCGTGGCTACCGTTACTCCGGCTACTGCGTAAATAAGGGGGCGGCGTGATGCTTGAGCAGGTCTTACGGCACTTGAACAACTGGTTCCTTGTGGAAATCCACGAGGGCACGTTCACCGTGGAGAATGGCAGCATTGCGCTGCCCTTTCTCCTGACTAATCAATATTTTCGCATCGTCGGCTCTGTGTTTAACGACGGCCTGCACAAGTATCCGGCGGTTGATCTGACGGATGAAACCTTTACCGGGACGGTGTGGGTGTTGGCGGTGCCAAAGGCTGTGGTTGCACTTGCCGAAGATATCTCCGCGTGGCAGGAAAAGAACGGAGAGGCCGTTGCAAGCCCGTATCAAAGCGAGAGCTTTGGGGGCTACTCCTACACCAAACGCAGCGCGGGAAGCGACAGCGGCACGTTAAACGGCTGGCAGGACGCTTTTCGAGGGCGGTTAAACGACTGGCGAAAGCTCAAGGGGGTGGAACCGTGAGTTTGCTGGACGATTTTGCAAGCAAATGCGTGCTGATGGAAAAGACGCGAACGCCGGACGGCGCAGGCGGCTACATCGTCGCATGGGCTGAGGGCGCGGAATTTCTCAACTATCAGGCGCTCGACACCTCAATGGAGGCCCGCAGGGCGGAAAAAGAGGGCGTTACGTCGGTATATTCCGCGCTGGTCAATCAGACCGTTCCCATCGAGTACAACGACTATTTCCGCGACACGTCCACCGGCAACACCTACCGCGTGACCTCAAATCCCGAGGAAAAGGCCGCGCCGAGGTCTGCGGGTGCAATCATTAAGGCGCTGAAATTCTTTACTGCGGAGCGAAAGGAGCTGCCGAAATGACAAAGGATAAGGCGCTCCATGCGTGGTTTTCTCAATTCCTCCCGGCCTATCCGACCTCCAACGTGCCGGATGACGCGACCTTCCCGTGGCTGACCTATGAGCTTATCACCGGAGCATGGGAGAGCGGCGAAATCGCGCTGACGGTCAACCTCTGGTATTACACCGAGAGCGAAGCGGTGCCAAACGCAAAGGCACAGAAGATCTCCGACGCCATCGGCATGGGTGGATGCATGGTGCCGTATGATGGCGGCGCGATGTGGATCAAGCGCGGCTCCCCGTGGTGCCAGAACATCGCGGACGAAAGCGAAAAAAACATCAAGCGGCGGTATCTCAACATCACGGTTGAGTTCCTGTCGCAAAACTGATGAAAGGACAACGACATGAAATTTACCAAGATTCCTTTTGATGCGTTTCAGAAGCTGCAGATCAACGCCGGTATTCTGACGACCGATTTCACACCGGCTACCGGCACCATTGGCGAGGCGGGGCAGATCGGTGCAACGACCGGCGGCGTCAATTTTACCGCCACGCCGACCTATTCAGACTTTGGCGAGGATATCGACAACTGTCCGAAGAACATGAAGGAGCTAAAAAAGCTCGATTCGTGGGAGGTAAAGATGACCGGTACGTTTGTCAATGCCGATACCGCTATTGCAAAACGGCTGTGTGGCGCGGCGGACATCGGAACGACCGACGCGACCAAGGTCACACCGCGCAACGACCTCAAGGACGCGGACTTTGATGATATCTGGCTTGTGGGCGATTACTCCGACAAGAACGGCGAAACCAACGGCGGCTTTATCGCCATCAAGCTGCTCAACGCGCTTTCCACGGGCGGCTTCCAGCTTCAGACGGCGGACAAGTCCAAGGGCCAGTTTGCGTTCGAGTTTACCGGCCACTATTCCATGAGCGCGCAGGACATCGTTCCCTTTGAAATTTACATCAAGGCCGGCACGGCGGAGGCGTAAATGAGACTTTCCGACATTCAGGGCGAGCGCGTCTTTGACGTCATCGCGGATATCATCGACCCGATCGCCAACATTGCGGAGGACGAACAGGCTTCCGCGATGTTCCGACGGGAAAAGCTGCCGGAGGGCATGACGGTGAAGCAGTTTGCAACGCAGCGGGCGCGCAAAGCTCTCCCTGCGCTGCTCAAGGGTCACAAAGGCGACATCATCGCCATTCTTGCCTCTATTGAGGGCGTGAGCACGGAGAGCTACAAGGGCGCGCTGAACCTCGTCAAGCTGATGCGAGACGCGACGGAACTTTTGACCGATGAAGCATTTGACGCGCTTTTTCTCTCAGCGCAGAGCGGGAAATCCTCTGGCTCTGCGCAGGAGAATACCGAGGGCGAAAACAAGTAAAGCCGTTCCTGCGGTACTGCACGGCGCGGCTCAATGAGAGAGCGAAAACCGAGGCGTACCGCATCTATGTGACCGACGCGCTGCGCGTGGTTGCGGAAAATACGGCCAGATTTGCGAGCGGGAACTACATCAAGGCGCGATACGCGGACATTATTGAGCCGAAAAAGCAGGACAACAGGACGTGCGAAGAGATTACCGCCGATATTGTCGCGCGGTGCGGATTGGTGGTGAAACATGAATCTACTTGATTTATTTGTCAAAATCAGCGTAGACGATCAAGCAAGTTCCAATTTGGGCGGGATTGCGTCAAAAATTGGAAGCGGGCTGAAAACGGCGGCAAAAATCGGCACGGCGGCAGTGGCCGCCGCTGCCGGGGCCGTTTCCCTCTTAACAAAACAGTCTTTGGACGGTTACGCGGAATATGAACAGCTTGTCGGCGGTGTGGAAACGCTGTTTAAGCAGTCCGCCGATCAAGTAATAGAGTACGCAAATCGCGCCTATGAAACCGCCGGATTGTCTGCCAACGAGTACATGGATACCGTTACATCTTTTTCGGCGTCCTTGCTGCAAGGTCTTGGCGGAGACACGGAAAAGGCGGCAGAGGTCGCCAATCAGGCCGTCATTGACATGGCAGATAATGCCAACAAGATGGGCACAAGTATGGAAATGATCCAAAATGCCTATCAGGGGTTTGCCAAGCAGAACTATACGATGCTCGATAACCTCAAACTCGGTTACGGCGGCACGAAGGAGGAAATGCAGCGTCTTTTGGACGATGCGAATGCCTTAAACGCCGCGCAAGGCAACTACACCAACTACACCATCGACAGCTACGCGGACATCGTTGACGCTATCCATACCCTGCAAACGGAAATGGGCATCACGAACACGACGCAGCTGGAAGCCAGCACGACGATTCAAGGCTCTATCGCGTCGATGAAAGCGGCGTATGACAACTTTATCACGGGGCTTGGCGATGAAAACGCCGACATGGCGGAACTCATTACAAACCTTTTGGGCAGCACCGTGACGGTGGCGGAGAATCTCTTGCCGGTCGTTGAGAGAATCCTTGAGAACATCGGCGTTGTGGTGCAGGAAAAGGGACCGGAGATGATCGAAAAATTTGTCGGCTATGCCATTGACAAGCTGCCGGACATTATCGAGCTGGGCCTGCAAATGGTCATTGCGTTGGTCAAAGGGCTGGCGCAGAACCTTCCGCAGCTGGTCACAGGCGTTTTAAATATGGCGGCAACGATCATTAAAACGTTGGTTGATTCCATTCCTGACGTTATCGAGGTCGGCAAGGACATTGTGCGCGGCGTGTGGGACGGCATCAAGGCGATGGGGAGCTGGATCAAAGAAAAGGTGTCCGGCTTCTTCGGCGGCATTGTGGATAACGTCAAGGGCGTTCTTGGCATTCACTCTCCGTCCCGCGTGTTTGCTGGGATCGGCGAGAACATGGCGCTTGGCCTCGGCGAGGGCTGGGAGAGCGAATACGGAACGATCAAACGCGGCATTACAAACGGGCTGGACTTTGGAACGGCAACGGTAGGCTTTGCCGATTCCGGCATCGGGCGGTCGAGCGCGGCCATCGTCAACAGCATGGGCGTGAGCACAGAGGCCGGGACGACCACCATCAACCTGATGTTCCCGGACGGCACAAAGCTGGCGAGTTATCTGCTGCCGTTTTCCATCAAGGCGGCGGCTGCGGCTGGCACGCCTATCGCAAACGCGCAGATGGCATAAGGAGGCGGCATGAATCAACTCATTTTAGATACCGGCGGCTATTCGATCCTTTTGCCGGAAAGCCAGAAGGGCGGTTATACGGCTTATGAAGAGCCGTTAAGCGTTGACCTTGTGATGCTGCCGGGAAACATGGTGCGCGAGCTGCGCGGAACGGTGTGGCGCGTGAATTACCAGTACGGCTATTTTACCGACGAGGAGAAAAATAACCTGCTTGCGGCGTGCAGAAAGGGGAGAAATAAGCCGATCCTCTGCGCGTTTCTTCCGCCGAACAGCACGGAAATGATTTCGTCCGAGTTTTTTGTGACGGCATTTTCCTCGCCTAAATTTATGTGGAGCCGCGAGGGAAAGCCGATGTGGGGTGACTTTTCCGTCGAGCTGCGGGAGGTGACGCCGCATGATTGAAGCGACCTCCGCGTTTCGCTCGGCTATTGTCGGGAAAACAAGGCGCATCTACCTCAAAGCGGTGGTGGACATCTCCGACCCCGATATGACCATCGGGGCGGTCACGTCAAGCGGGCTTGCGCCGTGGTCAAAGTCGGCACAGCTGACGGACAAGGACATTTCCGCGCCTCCGCGCTACGCAACGCTGGAGAAAAACCGCTGGTTGCTGGATGGATCGTTTGCGATTTTCCCCGACGACTACCAAATTGCGGGCGAAATTGGAACGGCAAGTGAGGCATTGTCGGGCGCGGACGGAACATTTTCTGCTCCGGTATGGGTGCAGCTGTCATTTGCCAACGTCAGCGTTTTGCAGGCGTGCAGCATCTTCTTTTCTTCCGACCCGCTTGACGGTGTACCGGAGGATTTTACGGTGGATATTCTGGTCGATGGCGTGTCGTATCATACGGAAACGTACACCGGGAACACGCAAAGCGCCGTCAAGATATCCGGCTTTACGGTCTACACGCCGGATGCGATCAAGATCGCTGTGACCAAATGGAGCCTGCCGTACCGCAGGATGCGAACCGTAGAGATCGTACCGGGCTACTACGAGCAATGGAGCGAGAATATGCTGGCATCCTTTTCCGTGCAGCAGCAAGGGGACGTATCTTGCCTGACGCTGCCATACGGAATGCTCAAAATGGCGATGAACAACAAAAGCCGTATGTTCGAGCCGCGGAGCAAGTCCGGGCTGTTCCAGAGCATCGAGGAGCGGCAAGGCGTGGAAGCCTACATCGGCGTGCGGCTTGCGGATAGTACGGTGGAGTATAAGCGCGTGGGCGTCTTCTACCAATACTCCGACGGCTGGAAGACCGGCGACAACGGCCTGACGATGCAGTGGGACCTTGTGGACATCATCGGGCTGCTGGCCGACCGCGCGTACCTCGCGCCGACGGTGCTACCCATCACGCTCTCTGGCTGGATCGCCTCACTCGTTTCTCAGCTCGGCACCAACTTTGCGGACCGCTACACGGTGGACGCGGACTATGCCGACCTCGCGGTCACGGCCTCGAGCCGCGCCGCGGTGAGCGGGAAGAAGTGCGGCGACATCCTGCGCTGGGCCTGCATGGCGACCGGCACATGGCCGCGCGCGGACGCGGAGACCGGCAAACTTGCGGTGGAGCCGCTCTGGAATCAGGGCAGCAAGATCACGCTGGAAAACCTCGTCAACTACCCGACGATGAAGGCCAACCAGTCCCTCGCGTCGCTCATTTTCCACCTCTCGGACGGGACGGAGTACGTCGTCTCCGGCAACTCCACGAGCAGCGAGAAGACCGTGACCATCGAGAACCCGTTTCTGCACACGCAGGCGCAGGCGCTCACGGCGGCGCGGCTGATCCTATCGTGCTACGGCGGCAACCAGCTGGAGCTGACCGGGCGCGGCGACCCCGCAAGTGAGATCGGTGACGTGGACACCGTGTGGCTCAACGAGAGCCGGGCGACGGCGGCGCGGCGCATCTACCAGACCTTTCAATTTGCGGACGGCGTGCTGCAGGGCTGCAAGAGCAAGCTCTTGCAGGCGGACGGCTCGTATCTCTACACCGAGCGCGCGGTCTTTACCGAGAGCGGATCGTGGACGGCCCCGGCGGGCAAAACGCGGCTGCGCGTGATCCTCGTCGGGCATGGCGGCAACGGCACGGCTGGCGCGGACGGCGACTTTGACGCGGCTGGCGCGGACGGCACGGACGGTCTCGGCGGCCTCGTGTGGTCGGACACCATTCAGATCAACGAGCAGCAGACCTTTGCCATCACCATCGGCGAGGCTTCCACCTTCGGCGTCTACTCCTCCGCCAACGGGCAGCGCTACCCGAACGGCTTCACCGACATCCAAAGCGGCGACAGCTTCGCCCGCACAGGCGTGGCCGTGCCCAAATCGGGCACAGGCGACGGAGGCAAGGGCGGCAGAGGCGGAAATAAGGGCGAGCGGCACAAGGAAAAGCAATACCACCCGGACGGAAGCCCCGCAGGGAGCCGGTGGATCGTGGACGTGGAGCCTGGCAAGGGTACGTCCGGCGCGATTGGCGCAAGCGGCTGTGTGGTGGTGTACTGGGACAAGGAGGAGAGCGCATGAGCGGATTACCAAGCGGGTACAAACAGCTGGAGTACATCGAATCCAGCGGGACGCAGTTCATCGACACTGGTATTAAAGCTAAAAATAACACGAAAGTAATTGCTGAGTGCAATATAACTTATGGCACTAACTGGGTTATGATACTAGGGTCTTACGATACGGGAGCATATTTTTCATGGTGGGCAAACGCAACAAATATTTATGCCTATTACGGTAGCCAAAATAAGAGCGGAAACGGCGCAACTGGTAAACAGACCATAATCGCCAACGGAAGTAAATGGTCTGATTCTGCAAACAGCTTTGTATTTTCAGATGCGTCTTTTACAGCTCCTTCGACAATGTATCTGTTTAGTGTTCATAATGGCGGCAGCAGTTATGCTAATGCTTCCATGAAACTATACGCCTGTCAGATCTACGACGACGGCACACTTGTCCGCAACTTCATTCCGTGCAGAACACCAAACAGGGAGATCGGCCTGTGGGATGACGTCAACGGCGTATTCTACGGCAACGCCGGGACTGGGACGTTCACGGCGGGGCCGGAGATCATTTACGAGCCGGCTACCCCGACAAATTTTACCGCCTCCGTATCCGGCCAAACCGTTGCGTTAAGCTGGGCCGCAGCGGCAAACGCAGCCGGCTACCGTCTCAAACGGGACGGCGTGCAGATCGCGGAGCAGACCGGCACGACCTACACCGACACCGTCCCGGACGAAATCGCACTCTGCACTTACACGCTGACTGCCTACAATGACGACGGAGAAAGTGCAGCCGCAGCTTTAACGATTATTTTAAGGCTGGACCTTATCACCGACCGCACGCGCACGGACGTGGCGAATCAGACCGACAAGGGCTTTTACAACGCCTCCGACCTCAACCGCGTGGGCGCGGCGGTGGAGTACATCGCGGGCCGCTTCACGGCGATCGGCTATGCCTGCCCTGTGACGGTCAAAAAGGACTGGCTGACGAGCGACACGCCGACGCAGCGGCAGCTGGAGACCTACCGGCAGAACATCGTCACGCTGCGCGGACAGATTGCGGTCATGGCGTCCACGCCGGAGGCCCCGGCGAGCATGGCGGGGCTGAACTACGTCAAGGCCAACAACATTGAGCAGATTTTGCTCGACCTCGACGCGCTCATCGACAAACTCATCAAATCGTGGCACTTTTCCGGCGAGCTGTACGCCGGTGAAGTATGAAAGGAGAGCGATACAATGCAGGACAGAGAGCCTACTTACCCTGGGCGGGTAACACTGACACCCGTATATGGGCTGGCAAACACTTATGACATGGAGCGAGCCGACCGGCCCTTGCAGGAGGGCACGCCGCTCAACAAGGCGAGCCTGCTCAAGGACTCCACGGCGGCGCTGCTCGGCCTCGGCACCGACGCCGTGCCAGACGACGCACTTCACCTTTTGTCCCGGTTCCAAAGAGGGCTGGGGAACGAGTATATATGGGCAAAAGAACAGTGGAATTGGGAAGTAGTCAAATCTAATTCCACTTACAGTTTGATATTAGTACAAAGCGGCAACACAAACAGAACATATGTTAGGTATTCAGATGATATCATTTTAGATAGCGACGGGAATATATCTCTCGCCGAACCCATTACTCAGATATATCCGACATACAATTCCGCAGGTTCTTTGCAGCTTGACAACAAATATGTCCAGTTGAGTAGTTTTTCATACGCCGACGCCGAAGTACAACCCGTTAGGTTTTCAGATGGTGTTACGTTCGTCGGCGGGAATACATATAGATTAACCTATAGAATAGTAGATGCTTTGCACCGAAGAACTTTATTTGGCTATGTTAATAGTCCATCTCCTGACGCTTATCCGCCTGCCGTGAGTGATGGATATACTTACAATCCATTAGGTCAGCTCGGCGACAAGGTGCGCATCGCCACGGGCTCGTACACCGGCACAGGGACGTATGGGTCGAGCAACCCCAACAGCCTGACGTTCTCGTTCCCTCCTGAGTTTTTGGTGGTTTCTCCGAACCAAGAACCCTATCGACTGTTCCTCGTGCGCGGCATGACGAAAAGTAACACTAGTCCCACCGGTGGTTCTGATGGCAATGTCGCCGTCGCGTGGGACGGCAGCACCGTTTCGTGGTATGGCGACAGCACCGGGGAGGCTTATCTTCAGCTCAACAGACGTGGAACACCGTATTTTTACTTTGCCATTGGCTAAAGGAGGAACGTTATGAACATCATCCA
>ULIZ01069859.1_pt1 | contig 12823 bp, 5 predicted proteins | sample 1950601 | NCBI WGS metagenome assembly ULIZ01 (sample SAMEA4835456, study PRJEB28245) | human gut metagenome | biome: gut microbiome; material: fecal sample | place: Denmark | collected 2008 | reverse complement strand
TGGACATACTGCCAGAAATGCTGTAGCTTGGGCCTTTACCAAGTTCCAGACTTGCGCCAACGCTCGCACTGCTGGATTTGCTGCTTTGCTCCGTTTTATTCGTATTTTTAGACGCAGTTATGGTTATAATCAGTATCTTAATCTCTACTTCTAGTATTATAATCTATATATGGCTTATAGGTAACAAAAAGCATACCAACGCACATCAAATAGAAAGAAACCATTTTTAAATATCCACTAAAGCTCTTTCCAAACTTATTATATAAATAGAAATCAATAAACGGATATATTTTATTTGTATATGTATCTTCTTCGATATTAAGATACCATTTATTTTGATAACGCACAATGTAATATCTATATTTTTTAATATATCCTTGTTTTGGCAATAATTCCGATACTTTATCATTTGTGATATATGATATTTTACTGCGACCAAGACCACAATCCACGGCATATGGCTCTAACTGAAAGTCTAAATCGGCATATTGTTTTTTTTAATCTAGGGTAGCTATATGTAATTTTTTTATTTTATCATGTTTTTCATCTGGATAAAATCGTTCATAAGCAGAAAAAACTATATTTAACACTATGCATCCATAAAATATAAAAATCAATATATTTCGAATTGACAATTTTATTTGTTTCAAACTTTATCACCTACCTGCTACCTTACTTAAATAATTACTAATGTTTTCAATCGTAGAGCCTTTTAGTATTGATTTATAGTCAAGTCCATCTTTAGGATCTATATTGTTAAACAATGCATCAATACTATCAAAAGAATTTGCATTCTTAGCAAGTAGCGCTCCAGCTAACATTGTCATTCCGTTTTTTATAATAGCTTTTTTAGTATTGTCATTATACTCATATACAGTTACACCATAAGCTTTATTATTAATCATTATATATTTACAATATAGTATTTTATCATCTATTTTTTGATCACTTCGATCATGCCTTATATAATCCCATCCCAAGTTACCCCCTTCATCTTTCTGCCAATAAGGAACTCCCTCAGGTGGTGTTTCTTGTGTATACACATCTTTTCCATCTACAACTACATACCAACCTTCACCCGGCACATATATATATGCCCCATCTTGTTTTGAATACAATGGACGAGCACCATATTCATTATTCTTCGTCCCACTCGCAGCAGTACTTGCCCCAGCTTGTACATTACCAGACACTAAGCCACTAATCACTGCTCCCAATGCAGCACTAACCCACTGCGCCTTATCAGGATCACCGCCTGCAACCTTATCTATTTCTTCAATAACTAGCTTATTTATTCCAGCAGCACTTGCTCCCGCAAGAAAATCACCGCTAGTAAGCTTGCTCATAATCCCGCCAACAACAGCATGATAGAGAGCTTTCTGTTCGTTGCTGCCATCCATATAGTGTATCTCATTATACGCCAATTCGCCAAACAAATTAGCTAATTCCTGGCGTTCTTCAATTTTAGTCTTATCAAAAATCTCGCCAAGCCTATTCAAGCTGTTTTGGTTATCACGGTTCAGCTTATTGATATCCTGCTTCTGGTTTTCCTTATCGCGAATCTCAATAGTGCCTTTACTGATAGTAGCTTTCGTTGTGCTTTCAGACTCTCCGCTTGCAGGCATGCCAATATCAGGTGTTATACCTTTTTCATTGTATTCTGCATCATTGTTTTTGTTTACTTTGATGCCAGCTCCACCTGCTTTATAATCTGCTTTGTTCTGAATATCTTCAAACGTCAGCGTACCTGTCGAAAGCTTATTCTTGTCAGCATCAGCAGTACTTGAAATAATACCACCCTTAAGGTCAGTGTTACCTTCTACGTTAATCTCAAATCCTTCCTTACCTGCGTAAATACCGCTCTGGTCTGTAACGCTATTGTAGTTGCTGTCAATTTTGCCTACGCTTGCGCTGCCGCTAATGGCTTTATTACTGCCAATCCCAATGCTTGCGCCAGCTGATTTATTGTTTTCCTTATAGCTGTTACTGTCCTGCTTGCTTTCGATGTTCAAATCGTTACCAACATTACCAGTAACTTTTTCACCGCTCAGCATACCGCCTTTAATGTTGGTGTCCTTGCCACTTGCAAAGCTCAAATCTTTAGTGGCAGTCACATTGCTTTCGTTATAAGTTGTGCCATTTGCAGACACTTCTCCCTTGGACATACTGCCAGAAATGCTGTAGCTTGGTCCTTTGCCAAGTTCCAGGCTTGCGCCAACACTTGCACTGCTGGATTTGCTGCTTTGCTCTGTTTTATTGGTGTTTTTAGACGCAGTTATATTAAGGTTTTCTTTAGCATCTAGTTTTACGTTCTATCTTTTTATAAAATAGCATATTTTCACCTTCTTATTTTCCGTAGTAGTTTTTATGCCAAAATCTAAGCACTATTTCAGATGAAAAAACTTCTACTTCGCTTCTATATTCTTTTTTTTCAAATAACATTATCACATTCTTAGTATTTTCCCCTCTTGTATTTTTATTTTCATTTAGAAACAGCCAATCATTTTTGGAAAATCTATTTTGTATTATATTTATTGTATTTTGATAATCCATTCTGGTATCATTTTCAAGAACTATAATATAAGTTTTATTTTTAAAAATTTCCTTTTCTTTTTCTCGAAATTCATTAAGATTTAATAACGAAAATTCTTTGTCAAAGTATATTCTTTGTTGATATATCGATGGTGTTCTAGCATTATAATATAACTCAAAAGGATTAAAGGCAAATATCATAAACAAAATTGTAATAATAATCTTTGTATTTTTTTTCATTTAGCCATCTCCTTGCTTAAAATATTACCTATATATCTCGCATGACGTCTAGCATACAATGTTGTACCAGCACTACTCTCAACACCAATTTCAACAGTTAAAATATTACTACCATCTGCAACAGATACACCCGAGCTAGCAACCGCTGAAGCACCAAAGCCACTACTATAACCGGCTATAATATCAACAATATTATATTTAATATCCTTTTTGACGCTATTTTCTATAATACCAATTCCATATCCGCCATACACAAAAGTAGAAGCCCCAAATCCTACTTGTTCCTGATCAAAGATATATACATTACCCTTTTTATCTATAATACCACCATTACTAACAGCAAAATTTTTCCCAATCCCCAACCCTAAATATAGATACTCATAATCACCCTTCATATTCTTTAAATAATTTCTATCAATTAATGATTCACTAGTCTGTACAAAAATATTTTCTATCAAACTATGATTCGGTAATTTATACAGTACTCCATTGTCATCTGCATAATAACTCTCATTTTGATCTATTTTTATTATCTTACCAGTCAAATCATTATTTTCTATTATTCGCTTTATTTTCTCATCGCCATGAACAACACAAGTACCTGATGTCAATATTACATCCTTACCATTTAAATCAACACCCACTTTTTCTTGATAATTATTTAGTTCTGTATGTTTAGCAAGCCAAATTTCATCTTGCAAGCTATCAATAAGCTCATATTTTTCTCTAACTTTTCTCTCCTTATCTTTATTCCCATTGCAGGCAGCTAATTCCTTCTTCATATCGTCTAATTGCTTATGCGTCAAATAGTTATTCTTCGTACCGCTAGAAGCAGTAGCTGCTCCCATCTGCGCATTGTCAGCTGCAACCTGAGCTACTACGCCACCAATAAGAGCATTTGCCCATTGATGCATTGCAGGATTATCCTTGAACATATCGCTTAATTTATCCTGAATCATTTCATTAATCATAGCACCAGACGCCCCTGCCAAGAATCCACTGTTAGTAAGTTCGCTCATGATGCCACCTACAAGAGCATGAAGAGCGTTCTTTTCAGCACTGCCTTCTTGCCAGCCATTTTTTATAGCCAAATCACCTACTGCTTTATAAGCAATCTCTCCAAAAAGTCCAGCCAGCTCTTGGCGTTCTTCAACCTTTGTCTTGTCAAAAATTTCACCAAGCTTATTAAGGCTGTTTTGGGTATCACGATTCAGGTCTTTAAGATCCTGCTTCTGGTTCCCTTTATCCCTGATTTCAATTTCACCTTCAGAAACAGTTGCCTTGGTTACGCTTTCAGCATTATCTTTAGTACCTACACCAATGTTAGGCGTTACACCAGCATCTTTTTTCTTAGCATTCTTAGATGTATCGACATTGATACCAATACTTCCGGCTTTATAATCCGCCTTGTTCTGAATGTCTTTAAAAGTCAACGTACCTGTCGAAAGCTTATTCTTGTCAGCATCAGCAGTACTTGAAATAATACCACCCTTAAGGTCAGTATTAGCTTCTACACGAATATCAAAGCCTTCTTTGCCTGCGTAAATGCCGCTCTGGTCAGTAACGCTTTCGTAGTTGCTGTCAACATTACTCTTTGTAGCACTACCAAAGATACCTGTCTTATTAGCATTGCTAACCTTGTCTTTTTTATCTGTGGTTGCTATGGCATCTTTTTTATTCTTACCGCTAAGATCAATACCAACGCCAAAACCAGCAGAAGAGTTCTTCTCTTTGTAAGAATTCTTATCCTGCTTGCTTTCGATGTTAAAGTCTCCGCCTACGTTGCCGGTAATCTTTTCACCGCTCAGTTTGCCACCTTTAATGTTGGTGTCCTTGCCACTGGTAAAGTCAAGTTTCTTATCCGCCTTTACAGTGCTTTCATTGTAGGATGTGCTGTTGGCATCTACTTCACCGTTGCTCTTGCTCCCGCTTATGGTGACACTACTTACCTGACCTGTTGCGATGTTAAAGTCCACGCCAACACTTGCACTGCTGGATTGAGAATTCTGTTCCAGCTTGTTGGTTGTCTCAGACGCAGTTATGTTAAGGTTTTCTTTAGCGTTTAAGGTAACATCCTTGCCTTCAACATTGCTGCCAGTGATGTTAATATCTTTCTTCGTAGAAGTAACATTAACATCCCCGCCCGCCTTTACTTCGCTGGCGTTAGCTACTGTTGTTGTGCTATTACTTTCACTCTTGCTCTTCGTTGTGCCAAGGCTGACATTAATAGACAAGTTTTCGTTTACCTTGCCACCGCCATTGCTTTTAATATTTTTGATCGCTTTATCAGCATCCTTGTATCCTTTTACAGCAACTAAAGCACCAAGGCGTTTATCTTCAACATCTGTTGCATGTTTTACGCTGTTCGCTGCGTTATTTACAACATCTACATAAGCGCCGCCAACCGAAACACTCAGTCCTGTTCTTTTAAACTCATGCTTCTCCTGCGCATTATAAACGCTATTGCTGTTTTCAATGCTGATATTCTCGCCAGTGATATTGATATCTTTACCCGCAACAACAGTACTGCCTTTAACGTTAGCAGCCTTATCTGCGGTCAGGTTCACATTGCCCTTAACGCTGCCAACTGTGCTTCCCACCTGTTCAACGTTCTGATTAGCGTACTGGTCCTTCTGCTTTTCCTTGCCAATGGTAAAGCCTAAACCGCCTCCGCTAAGAATTCCGCTCTTCTTGACAGATTTTATGTATTCGCTTTCGCTTGTCTGCTCCGCACTGCCGATATTCAGATTGCCGCCGGTTTTTACACTTACGTCATTATCTGCAACTACGTTGCTGCCTGTAATATTAGTATCTTTTTTACTGCTAATCGCAATTTCTCCGGCAGAAACATTACTGCTGACAACAGTATTCTGCTTACTATAATCGTAAATATCCGTTGTTTTGGACGAAAGCAATCCACTGACCTTGTTGTGCTCTTCATGCAAACGCTCGTGGTATTCTGTTTCATTAGCGATATTTATATTATTTTTGGCAGCCAGGTCTGCTTTTCCTGCTTCACTGGTTACGTTGCTGCCTTTTATATTGATATCTTTGCCGCTCGCAATGCTGATATCGTTCTTCGCTGCTATAGTAGTGCCTTTTACAGCTTCATCTACTTGCTTGTTATGGTTGTAATAGTTGCTGCCACGCTTGCCTACTTCGCTTTCCTCGCTGTATAAATCTTTCACAGCAGTCAGGTTCACATCGCCTTTAGCATTCAACTCTACGTCATTTTTTGCACTCAAAATACCACCAGCAATGCTGATGTCCTTTTTAGCATTCAGGCGGATGTTCTCGCCGCTCAGCGCGCTCTGCTGGTGCTGCACGTCATGGATTTCTGCTGAAGAACTGCCATAAGCTACGGCAACATGCTTTTCATTTGCTACCGTTACGATATCAACATCGTTAGCATTCAAAGTCAAATCCTTGCCTGCAGTCAGATTTGCTCCTTTGTTAGTGATGCTGTTACCTGCCTCCAGCGTCAGATTCTGCCCAGCACTAATAGAACCAGTTGCTTCAAGCTTTTTCTGGTTCAGCTCCTTATATTGTTTTTTACTAACAGTTGCTTCGTTAGTGATATTCTCCGCTTTCAGCAATGCATCTGCTTTTGCACGCATGGTGCCACTGTTGGTAATATTTTTCTCTGCTTTAACAGCTAAATTTTTGCCTGTAATATCGCCTTTGTTGTCCACATTTTCTGCGCGCAAAGCTACAGTACCATCGCTCCTGATGTTACCCATGTTCTTGATATCCTGCTTGGAGTACAGCTCTACCTCACCGCCTACGATGAGCGCACCATCAGGACGCAAATCTTCGCTGCGCACCTGTGCCAGGAACACCTCCGGTACAAGAACCTTTTCGCCGTTGACTACTTCTTCCATCAGCCAGACAATATCTGTGGTCAGGCTTGCCATCTGCTCTGCTGTCAGGGCTACGCCAACCTTCAAATCCATTGCTTCCGCAACTACTGCGCCTGCGTTCATCAGGGCAGCAAACTGCTCCATATCGCTGCCGTAATCACCAAGATATTTCTTGCCAGTCAGCGTACCAATCTGCTGCAAAACAAATTGCTGTTCAAAATAACCATCGCCAAGTCGTTTGCCAACCTTTTCCGGATCTGCCTTTACACGCTCCAAAAGGTAGTCACTGGAAAGGAACTCGTGATAATCAGCAAATTTCTTGTTCGTCTCAATAAGGTATTTCGCCGTTGCATCTTCCGTCAGCTTAAAGATTTTGCTGTTGATATGCAGACTGGAAATATCTGGCAATTTATCGCCTGTTTGGTTATCCTTGCCTGCTGCAGACTTATCATCAGCCTTTCCTTCTACGCTGGTAGATACATCCTGCTTTTCCTTGTAAAGCTTTTCATCCGTAAGATGATTTTCTGCATCCGTCTTGAAATAAGCATCGCTTTCAGGCAAATCGCCTACTTTTCCCTTTGCCTGATGTGTTTTATTTACAATATCAGCAGCATTAATTTTTACGCCACCAACACCGCTCAAAAGGCTTAAGCACTCGCTGTCAGTGCCCTCCTCGTCTCGCATCGTATGGTCATAATACGGAATAACCGTCGTGCCATAAACCCAACGGCATCTGATATGCATTCTTCTATGCTTTTTATACTTCCAGTAATGGTAATCATTACCACGGTCATAGTAATGTATCGTTCCCTGATAGCCAACATTTTCTACCGTACCGCCAGCATTGACAGTTAAATTTTTTCCTGCCTTTATTTTGCTGTAATGGTTGGTCAGGTCTTTGTCCAAATCAATCTTGATGTTACCGCTGGCAATGATATTTGCATCCGCAGTCTCTTTATCAATCTGCGCAGTCAAAATCTGCCTGTCAAATTTGCGCACTGCATCATAATAATTAGGTGCGTTCAAATGCGGTATCTTGTAGGAAATATCCTCATGGCTTTCTTTAAAGCTTGTTTCAAAAATCTCCTTCTTGTTGACAAGATTCTTCGCCTTGATACTGATGTTCCCTTCACTTTCTATATCAGAGGAACGGTTCATAACTGTATCCTGTGCATTTAAAGACAAATCACCTGCAGCATTGATTAAAGAGCCTTGCTTTACGCCTGTTTTGTTCTGATTAGTAATATTGGTTGCAGAAATTGTGCCACTGCCGCCGACAGCCACCAACCCATCTTCGTTCAGGAAATCGCCAATGCTGTTGATTGTCAGATCTTTGGTGACAAAAATATTACCAAGGTCTTTATTCGTGAAATCGTTTGATGTGTTTATAACAGCATTTTTACCGATACCAAAATATGCACTGTCCTGATTAGTAAAACTGCCTAAATCTGCTTCCAGATTGCCTTGTACGTCAACGCTTGCTTTACTGCTGCGCATTGTGTCAGCAGTTATTTTCGCATCCCCGCCGGTATGTAAATTAGCCAGATTACTGTTCAGCAGCATGCCTGCTTTTATTTCCCCATCGCCGGAAACATAAATATTGGCATAATTATTATTCAACGTATTGCTTGCTTCTAACCGCAGGCTGCCCTTGCTGACAAAAGCGCCTTTATTAGTATTGCTGAAATCTGTTGCAGTTATTTTTGTCAGTGCGCTGCTGCCATCCGCACTGATTGTTGCACCGTCATTAGCAAATCTATTAGCAACAGCAAGCGTACCATTTTGCCCATAGTTAACCAGGGCAGTATCCTGATTGATGAAATCAGCTGCCTTCACGTCTAAATCATTGCCTGCTAAGATGATAGATTTATTATTACTAATAGACGCAGCAATATTGATATCCGCATCATTTCCGGCAGAAATCAAGCTGTTATTAGTATTAGATAATTTTGCAGCAGAAACCTTAAGAGCTTCGCCTGCTTTCAAGGTAGCCTTATCCTGCTCCACATCACCACTTACTGTAGCTGTTAAATTTTTCTGTGCTTCAATGTAACCCAAGCTGCTATTTTTAAGTGCACCAGCATTTATCTGCATATTTTCTGTTGCAGCAATCTTACCGGTGTTCTGCATTAATCCATCCGCACTGATATGCAATTCATTGGTATATACTTCACTTTTATCTACCTGCAGGTTGTTCGTGAAGATCTCCAACTGTTTAGGAGTGCGCGCATTCAGGCCATCACCGGCTATAATCATATCACCCTTGTTGTTTCCAAACTTTAAATTACCGTCTGCCCAATTCGTCACTGCGCCTGTAGAGAGAACCACATTATCTGTGTTGATAAACCCAAGTCCGTTAACACTTATACCATTGGCATTGGCAATAACAACACTTGCTTTGTTTCCTGCAACCTCCAGGTATCCGTTAAGCGTGCTGGCATTGCTGCTGGTAACCTCGTTTAAGATTACACTCGCACCTTTGCCAGCAAGGAACATATTGCGGTCAATGTAACCGCCAAGCTCAGTTTTAGTGTACTTGGTTGCGTTATTCAAAATCAGGCCTGTAGATTTAATGTTGAAATCACTGTACAAATTACGGGAAACACCGTTGCCGTTCACTTCCGCAATCTGCACCAGGTCAACACCATTAGCAGCCTTGTCAATAATTGGTTTATATTTACCATTGGCGTTAGCATCTGCCACTAAATCTAAATCATTGTCACTTATCTTATCCTTTTTCACCGTAGCCGCAACACCAGAAGCTTGCGCTATATCAGGCAAGGCAGGCGCTTTAAAATCTTCTGCCTCACGCGGGGCTTCAGGATTTGGCGTCTCAGGGATTACCGGTTTATCAGGATTAATCTCTGTAATGCTTACACCGGTAGTATTATTAATTTTACCATCTGCGCCAATAGTATAAATATTATTCTTGTTTAAAGTAAGCTTATCTGCTGTAACATTTACGCTACTTTTTGCACCTATAGAGCCACTGCCACTAAGAATACCACCAGCAGAAATACTTGCTTCGCCACTGCTATGCATATATCCGTCATTGTTTATAGCTTTAGCACTGTTTACATGCAATATACTTGATGCATTGATATTGCCACTGTTGGCAATTTCATCAGCAGTAATCCTTAACGCTGCAGCGTCCTGCAAAAATTTAGGATTTTCCTCTTCCTCTTCTGCAGTGTAAGCTGCACCTGCTTCCAAGGTACCACTGTTGGTCAGCTTGCCGCCAACAGTCAGCGTCATATCCTTTTGTGCTGTTATAACGCTGCTGTTTTCAATGTCTTCTGTACTGCTGACCATCACGTTGCCATCGGAGGTAAGAGATGTGTAATCCTTATTCGATAATCCGTCCGTAGTATTATTGCTACCAGCGTTTTTAGTAAAGACAATCCTGCCGTCATTGGTAATGCTTAAATTCTCCTGCGCTTTCAGGTTGCCGCCAATATTCATACCCAGTCCTTTTTCCGTACCTACAAGCATAATCCTGCCGGCATACATACCACCCAATGCAGCTACATCAAGTGCCACCTGTGGCTTTTCCGCAGTCGCAGTTGTTTTATGGACTTCTAACGAGCCATCTGTATTGTATTTTACCTCATTGCTGCCTGCGACAACATTTATCGCCTCATTTGCCCAAAGCTCATCATTAATTTTTATCGCACGGGCCATAATATCTAATTTATCAGGTCTGTAATCTGTGCGTTGGTCTTCTGTTAAGCCAGCATTCTGGATATCTATAGTACCTTTTGCAACAGAAAAGCCATTTAACTTACCGTCAGCACCCCAATCAGGCATACCTGTAGTAAGCGTAGCTCTGCCTACATTGATAAAGCCAAAATCCTTGCCGACAATACCGTTTGGATTGGCAATTACTAAATCAGCTTTTGTACCGGCAATCTCAAGCATACCATTCAGGTTTGTTTTGCCTGTACCTGTTACTTCAGTAAGAATCAGCTTTGCTGCATTTCCCTGCAAATTGGCGTTAGCATTCAACGCTCCTGCTAATTGGGAATTATACTGCGCGCTTCCTGTATGGTTATTGAAGACAATACCATTGCCAGCCACATTGAAATCAGTAAATTTATTGTGTGATAGGCCATTACTGTCCGGTTTCACTATATTGATTATATTACCGTTTACATTCGCTCCACCTGCTTCTGCAGTAACCGCTGCATAACAAGGCATAACTGCCTGCATCTGCAATGATAAAGCAATAGCCAAAGCCAAAAATTTCTTTCTGTTCTTACCCAAATTCCCCATAATAGCCCTCCATCCTAAGGCTTATACCGATATCTTTAAATCTGTGCTGTAAGCATCAGGCCATACGTTCTGCTGGCAGTCTTAAAGCCTTCCGGCTTCTTGACCGGATAACCAACAAATGCATCATAGCTGAAAGCCCCTATTCTTCCGCGCATACCGATTGCACTGCCTACTAATTCTGTCCCTAATAAATATTCGGCAGATGGTCCTGATACCTTGCCATAATCCAATGCCAGATATAGCTGATGCGGTAAATCATCTATAGGAAAACGCAGCTCATTGCGTACTACAAGGCCATCTTCTGCTGAAAGCGTCTGCTCTCCATCAAAGCCACGTACACTGTACCAGCCCCCTATAGAAAAGAATTCACTGCCATATATTCTCTGGTCTGCTTTTTGCCCACGCACGGAAACATTATACTGCGCATCATACCCGCTTCCAAAAGGCACCGGAGCAGTATAATTAGCGCTGAACAGATACATATTATACTGCGTTGTTGCTTCATCCGTCATACCGTCAGTAGGTCCTGCATCTGCATACCACGGCAAGCCCTTCTGCCATTTCAGCGAGGCATCTAATACGCTTGCGCCAAGGTACTGCCTGTGGTTGACACCAACCTGCATTGCAGTTGTCTTTTGGCGTTGCACCTCTATTTCTGTGCCGTCTATATAGCTGTGGCGAGTTTTATGTACAAGACCAAGCTCAAAATCAGTCTTACTCTTTTGGTCACGTTGCAGCAAATGATTCCAACTGATGCTGTAACTTGTAAATTTACCGCTGGAAACAAAAGGGTTTACCGCATATTCGACAGTCTGGTGGTAATCATTCTTGCTGTGGCTGAAAGTAAACCGCTCCTTACCGAACGGGACACTGTAGTACAAGCTGTTCGCCCTTGTTCCCTTGCGTTCTCCTGATTGCGTAGCATCTTCATTCCAGCTTGCGTAAAACACATCGTTCGCTGAAAAAGGCTGCAACAGCTGCAATGTTGCGCTCATCTGTGCCCTGCCTGTTGTCTTAGTGCCGCTGTTGTCTACTGAAGTCATTAAAGTCCAGGGCTTTGTGCGCTTAATATCTATAACAAGATTACTTTCACCTTCATTACTGCCCGGCTCAATCTTGATATCTGCACTCTGCGAAGGCACATTGTTGAAATTATCTATGGTCTGTTCTATATCACGTATATTAAGTATTGAACCTCGCTTCATGCAAACTGCATTATGCAATGTACCCCAGGTATTTTCATTTCTGAATTTAATATCCCCCACAATACCAGGAACTAATGAAAAGACAAATTTACCATTTGATAAATCCTGTTCCCCAACATAAGCTCGCGTTGTTACATATCCGCGGTTAATGATTTCCTGGTTGATTCGTTTCAGCAATTCATTGATGCCGTTCACACCGATCCTCTGACCGTTAAACTGTGCCAGATATTCATCTATCCAAGTAAATTTATAGCCATATTTTGGTGCATAAAGCACGAAACGTTTAATTCTAAAACTGTTCTCTTCCTCGGGTAAAACAAAAGCCTCCAAACGGCTGCTTTGCTGCTGCGATTTAGCCATAGACTGACTAACGCGATGCTGCAAATCCTGTTCAGCGCGTTTGGAAGCTTGCTCCTGCTCTTTCTGAGCAATTATCTGTTGTTGTGTATCTACGGGTGCTGCATCAGCATATACAGGCAATAAAAAACCTGCTGCCAAAGCTATTGACGAAACCAGCAATCCTTTTCCCACAAAATCACCTGCTTAAAATATTTTATAATTTCAGTAACTCTAATTAAAATATTCCTAAGATGATTCTATCATAGAAACTCTGATTTGTGAATAATTTATTTTCATGAGTACTCTAAAAGCGGGAAATAATATAGATTTTTGATTATCTTTAAGTGTGCAAATGCATTATACAATCTACCGAGT
>ULIZ01094810.1_pt1 | contig 12858 bp, 9 predicted proteins | sample 1950601 | NCBI WGS metagenome assembly ULIZ01 (sample SAMEA4835456, study PRJEB28245) | human gut metagenome | biome: gut microbiome; material: fecal sample | place: Denmark | collected 2008 | reverse complement strand
CTCTTTCAAGACACGGATAGCTTTAACATTTCTGCGAAAACGTGCCTTTTTGCCAACCTCCTCTAACTCAAAGGCTTTGAGGTCAAAGGTATGACGGTCAGCCATAGGAATTTCAGGGTGAAGGTCAAAGGTCTGCGCCTTTGCTCTCGGTTGACGCTCCCAAGCGGGTGTGATTTCTTCCTGCTGTGTCTGTTGTTTTTCAATGGCACGGCGAACAAAACCTACCTTTTCGGAACGGAATATTGGAAAACCGTTAGTGTCCTCAAAGGTAATATCACGCATTGAAACGTCGCCGTTACCGCCCACGCTCTCAACAATGAATTTGTGTTCATCAAGCGTCAGCTTCTGTCCGATAAGGTCAGAGTTGTCGGCAACGGCTTCTACGTCAGCCATAACCTGTTGAATAAATGGATCACTGTTCAGCTTATCTTCATCGACAAGCTCACCGTTGACTATCCCTGCGTCCTCAAGCTGTTGACGAATAACTGCGGGATCTACGTCGTCAAGCTCGTCGTGTTCCTCATAGAACGGTGCAAGTTCCTCATCGGACACATAAATGAGGTCGTCAAACTCCATACCGTCCAAGCCGTTCTCGACAATATCCTGCAAAGAATCGTATTGCTCAGTGCGGACAACGGTATCATCAATCTTTGTTTCGATACGAAAATCAACAAGGTTTACATTAGCCGTTAATTCGTGCTTTTCGTCCTCGGTGGTTGTGTATGCGACGTTGATTTCAGATAAATCGTCGGGTAACTCAAAGTCATCTGTACCAAATTCTCTAATCGTATATTCGGAGAGAATTTCTGTTGCACGCTTCAATAAAGAATCGTACTCTGATTGTGGTTGCGGTTGGTCGATAATTTCAAAATGCTGTAACGGGGTAGGCAGTCTATCAATAAAATCGTGGGGCATTGTATTTCCATCTGTGTCCATATACAAATAAACTGCCATTTTAACGCCAAAGGTACTTTCCTCTTTGATGTCCTTTTCAAGCATTGTCGGATTGGTGTACTCAATCGAGTTTTCAATTTCCCCATTAGCGTTGATGTAATCAATTCTGCCAACAGGGTGTGACTGAATAGGCTCGTGCGCTCTATCAGATTCCATAAGATAAAACTTGCGGCTATGATTCTCGTCAATATTCGAGATACCAACCTTATGTCCTCTGTCAAGAAGCATATTCAGATTGGCTTCAAGCCTGCTTGCCGGAAAACCGCACATCTTAATATCTTCATCGGAAGAAATCATACGCCTTGTTAATTGCAGTCCCAACGCCTGAGATACAATTTCTGCGTCGTCGCCCATTGCTTCCAAAAATTCACCTATTCTATACAGAATAATGGTGTCGGGATGTTCGTCCTTTAACCTGAAATATTCCTGCATAAGAGGATTGTATTTTGAATAATCACGCTGGGAGGTTTCCTGTTCTTTTTCGGGTTGTACGGCGACCTTCAAATGGTCGTTTATCGGGTTTTCTTTGACCTTTGCGTCAAACTCTGCCCTCGGCATTTCCTTGTTGAATAACGGGAAATTCTTGTCAAAGAGCATTACACGGTCATCATCAACGGAGAGGATTTCATACTCGCTTGCGCCGATATATACCGAAGCACCAAGCGTATATCGGTATTCAAACTCAACAGGCTTAGGCTCAGACTTTTCTGACGGCGGCGTAAAAAGTGCTTCACGGATTTTTCGCTCAGCGGCTCGCTCTGCCCGCAGTTCTTCCTGACGTTCAAGCCACCTCGGATAATACTCTTTTTCTTTTGAGTTGAGATAACGGTCAAGTTTGATAAGTTCACCGATACGCTTTTCAACGTAATTCCAAGTGAGCATTTGTCGTGGAGAGCCTTCGTCATAGCCAAGACGCAATTCAATACCTTTTCCGCTGTGATCCTCACCAACACCAGTGTACGGTACAGCGCTTGACGAGCCGCCTATGCCATACTCTTTTTTGAGGAAAGATATATTTTCGCTCTTTGATAGTGATTTCTGATGTTGCTCATAAATCCGCAGTTTGCCTTCGGATACACCGCTTCCTCTTGTGAGAGCTGCGTCGATAAGCTCCTGCGAAAAAGAAAAGGCAGGATTGTTCCTTCCTGCCGATTCTGTAATAAGCTGTAATTGTCCGTCCTGTGACGGTAATGGTTTAATAACGCTGTGCAACATACCAAGCAAGCGCATTGCTTCAAAGTGTCCGGCAACAACGTCCCAACGATGAAAGCTCTGTCCTTCACGGTCAGGATAACGACCTTTCCAAATGAGTAATCCGTTCTCGTAGGTCTTATAGCCTACACGGGTATCATTTGCAAGGATAATCTCCGTAAAATCATCGTTGAATATACTGCGGATATACTCGGTACGCTTTTGAATGTCTGAAAAACCTTCAAAGTATCCTCGGATTTCATCAAGGCTTGCCTTGAGGTGCGGTGTAGTAGCAAGAATCTCATTCACCACTTCATCGACACCGAAGAATGGGTGTTTTCTGAGTTCTCCGTCCTCGTCAAAGATGTTGAAATTGGTGTCACCTCTGACATACTTGTCGCTTGTTATAACAGCGAGGATACTACGGCGCTGCTCCACCTGCTTATATACTCCTTCAAAATCCTCACTTGCCGATTCGGGGATAATAAGGGCTTTCATTTTATCCAAAAGCCTTTCTGTATCTTCGGTGTGATTAAAGGTGTAGCTGAGCCGTACAAATGCCTGTGTGCGGTCAGTTCCAAGATTTAATTCAGAGTATAGGTGCGGGTATCTTTCAAAGAAATCTACCACATTACCGATAAGCTGGATGGTATCAGCGGTAGAAAAAACAGGCTCAAAATTCTGAGCCTGTTCTTCGGGATTTAAGCGTAAATCAGTTCCGCTTGTACGATCTCCTGTGCTGAGTGCCGGAGATTGTTCATCAGGCGTGTCCACTTCATCGGATCTTCCGCTTTCAGCTTCTCCGTCACGCCCTCCTGAGCTGCCATCTGTTTGAGCAGGCGTTCCTCCATCTCCAGCGCTGTCTGTTCGATTTCCGCCAAGTGTTCGGTCAGCTTGCCCTTCGTCAGCAGATTGGTATAGAGAATTCTGCGCTGACGATACAGATACTTCCTCCTCATTTGAGCGTACTGTCCCAGCTCGACCTTCGGCTGTTCGGGAAGCGTCAGATTGGGAAGCAGATAATCGCCCTGCATTGTGTAAGTCAGTTCTGCCATCTTCAAAACTCCTTTCATTGTTTCTGTCATTAGTATATTCGGGTTGCCTGTTTTCCGCAAATGTGCGATTCTGTCGGTTGAGTGCCAAAACGGTTTTGGATACTTCCGATAAGCCCATCTCGGCAATAGCGCTGGTAGCGACGCCGAGTGCGTTCAGGGTGTCATCGGAATTGAAATTGACAACGTTTCTGAAATCGTCGTCGTCAAAATACATTTCGGTATCAATGCCGAGCCTTGTCATCAGCATATACGCAACGCTGTTTGTGACAAGATCTTTATACATAGCTGTTACGCTGTCCTCACCTAAACCTTCAAGGAAGGTGTCGTTGGTACTGGCAATCAAGTCTCTGATATAATCAGGCGTGTTATCCTCGACAGCGTTGTTTGCAGCCGACATTATCGCTTTCGCAAGGCTATCCTTATCTTCGAGGTCGCCGAAGCTGCTTTCAAGCGTAGCAATCACATCATCTGTATATTCGGGCTGCATAGTCCAAATAGGGACAGCTCGTGAGTATTCGCCTGCGTGGGTGTCGGATATATCGAAGTAATGTACTAATTTCTGTGAAACGCCGTCGTGCCTTTCAAAAACGGCAATACCTTTTGCTCCTCGGTTTACCCAGCGTCCAAAAGTCCTGTTCCACCTCTCTATAGGAAGAACAGCGGTTGCTTCCGGTTTCTGAGCGTAAATAAGGAGCTGTTCGTCAAAGCGCAGTCTGTAATTATAACAGGCTGTGCGTAAAAAAGCCGCCCATTTATCGGGCGACAAAACCTCTTTCGAGGTATCTACATATAGTTGTGAGATAAGGTCAAACTTTCTCGCCATAGGAAAAGCACCTCCTTATCTTGCGTCGTGATTTCTGTTTTTAGGCTTGATTAAAGTTCCTTTCTCGGTATAGTTTTTAGGATCAGCGTCCGGCTTATCAAAACCAAAGCGAGAGCCTTGTTTCATTGCCGCATATTGCGCCTGTGTAACGCCGAGCTGTTCGTTCAGCTTATTTACCATTGCACGGTTTTCACTCGGTTTGCCGTTTGCGGATTTAGCGTCGGTGTAACCAAGCTCGCCCTTATTGATAATCGCAATCATATTCAGCCCTTCAACAAAGGTGTAGCATTGGTCGGGGAGCGACGCTCTGAGCGGGACAACAACATTGCCTGACTTTTCGAGCAGCTCTGCAAATTCGCAAATGTGGCAAAGATTTCTTCCGTACTCAAAATGATAGTCGTCGATATATCGAACATCATACCTTTCGGAACGGTCACGCAAACCGTTGTGCGTATCAAAGCTGCCGTCGGGCTTGCCGATAACGATTTGGTCGCCGTCATACAGCCTGAATTTCTCGTTGTAATGGGAATCAATAAAGCGAATCCCACGCTCCGCCTTTTCAAGATGGTGGTCAAGCCAATCCTTCTTATAGCAGTAGCAGTAAAGATTGTAGTTACCCTTATACGGGTTAAGGCGCATAAGGAAGGCGTAGTCCTTCGTATTCACTCTTACGCCGTAATCAACGCCTGAATTATAAGCGAATACGTTGTTGCTGTTAATGCAAAAATCTTCAAGCTGGTCACGGCTGGAGAGAAAGCCGCCGTCCTCTCTTAATGAGTTGATGACGGCATCAATATCGTCCTTGAAATCCTGTGTATTCAGGTCATCACGAAAGCCGTTCCACGTTGAGAAGAATTCCGTACCGAGCGTACCCATATCCGCACGGATGTAGCCGATCAAGCCCGTCTGCGAGGATATTTGCTGACTGTTGCGAAAGGTATAAAAATATTCCTTGCCTTTCAGGGGAACGCTGTTAATCTTCATTGAAAGCACCGCCCTTGCTGCATCCGTAGCCGAGAGCTTCCAGCACCATATCACCAATAGGAGCTGCGTATTCGTCGATGAAAGTGAGGTCGCAGTCGTCCTTCTCTGCTTCGGTAAAGAAATGCTGCTTTACGCTCAAGGGAGTACCTTCCTTGAATGTAAAATAGACGTAATTGCCGAAACCCTCTCGGTCAATGTCGTAGGAGCAAAGGTCGCCGTTTTCGTCGATATACCATTCCGCAAGGTCGAAATCTTCGTCAAAGCATTCGCCGAGATTACCTGAATCAATCACCTTGACGTGATTTGAGCAGTTATCCTTGTTGAAAGGATCGGAGAAGGAAGCGATAACGATAATCGGCTTGCCGATGGATACATCGTCGAGCTTTGCTTTCATATCCTCAAAATATCTGAAATTGACGGAGTGCATAAGCGCCGTGATTTCATTTTCATCAGCCGACGGAAATTCCCGTCTTAATTTTGCTTTCAGGCACGGTACCATCAGGTCGATACTCGTCCATATAGTAATGCGGTTATTGTTCTTTCTGTTCATCAAACATACCTCCAAGATAAGAATAGAGCTTGTTGCTCTTTGTGTATTGTTGTAATTCGGATATGATACTCATATCCTGTACGGTTAAGCCTTCGATGCGGAAAACATTCTGAAAGTTAATGCTCTGCAAGTCCTTTTCGGATTTGAAGCCCGCTTCAAAAAGTTTTGTCAGCACCTTAAACCTTTGCTGGGGTGTGATAACAGTTTTATCAGCCATTAGTTACCCTCCTTGTCTAAGGCGTAGTTCGTGTATGCGATAACGCCTTTGTTTCTTCTTCGGCGGACAGCAGGCGAGCAGCCGAGTTCCGGGAGAATCGCCTGAATCTTCTGCCTTGTTCGCCGAACGCTCTCAAAGCCGGGACAGCCCAGCTCCTTATAGTTGGTCATAACTTCTTCAAAGGAGAGGTGTGTGTTACCGTGAGTTTCGCTTATGCAATCACGGCAAACGTAATAATATAATCTCATATCGTCGTCACGAGCGTCGGAATTTGAAATCAGTACGTTTAACACCATATTCTCCACGGTTTTTAACTTATACATTCCTACCTCCTAAAACTGACGGGCGACCTTATGAGCCGCCCGTCGTGTTGATAATCATTTCTTGTTGTTGCGGTTCTTGATCTGAAGAAAGATGAAACCGCCGATAATGAAAACAAGTAAAACGATAGCAATAATCACTTTCATTATGCTGCCTCCTTGTTATGTTTCTTTCTCTTTCTTACAAGAGCTGTCACGCAAGCCGCAATACCGGCTGCCGAAATACCGCCGATCATCAGCCAAAGACTGCCCGGAGCACTGTCATCGCCTGTCTGCGGAACGTGGATTTTTTCGTTGTGCATTTTAACGCTGGCGGTCTTGCCGTACTCAATCTCGACAACCTCATCATCAGGAAGAATATATCCTACGGAAGCGGCGTTATTCACCTCAGATACGACATACTTACCAATGCGTAAACCCTCAATGAGAATTTCGCCGTTCTTATCGGTCTTAAAGGTCTTGTCATAGCCATTCTCGCCTGTTACACGGAAGGAGATGCCTTCAACTTTATTATCGGAAGAAGTCTTAACGATTTTGAGCGAGCCTTTCATAGCTTCATTCAGGAAGCCCTTGCCTGCGTTGTTCTCAACATCGTAAGTCTTACCGTCAGTTTCGATAAAGACGGGATAGGTGTTTTCATCGAGGATAAAGCCGTCGGGAGCCTTCTTCTCTTTTACAAGATAGTGACCATAAACAAGGTCGTCCATCTCATAAATGCCTGTGTCGGTTTCCTTGATTTCGCCGAGCAGCTTATCGTCCTTGTCGAGCTTACCGTCAGCGTTGGTATCGGAATAGATTTCAAATACTGCGCCTGTCAGCTTATTGTCGGGATAATCAGCGTCAACCTTTGTGGTCTTAATATTGCCACGAATATGCTCGTTGACAATCTCGATTTCAACAATATCGCCGTCCTTCCCGATTGTAACGGGATAGACAGTATCATTGAGTACAAAGCCTGTCGGCTGTTCGATTTCTCTGATATACCAAGTGCCGTAAGGAATAGTATCCTCGCCAAAGGTGAAGCTGCCGTCCTCGGCTGATTCTGTTGTCAAGGTTGCGTTTTTCGCAGTAAACTCTGCGTCTGCGCTCTTAAACAGCCCGATAACTGCGCCGCCGAGTGCTTCGCCGTTCTCGTCAATCTTTTTGCCGGAAACAGTACCGTAAATCAGCTCATTGGTGATAGGCTCTCCGTTATTCACGGTGAGGTCAACGGTCTTTGTGTTTTCACCCTCGTATTCAAATACAACGGGGAATTTGGTATCAGTCAAGATATAATGCTCGTTGGTGGCAAGCTCCTTGACATAGTAGCTGCCAAAAGGAAGGTCAGTGCCGACAAAACCGTTGCCGTTTTCATCAAGCGTGATAATCTCAATCAAGCCATCTGCAGGAATGGTAGTTCCGCTTGCAGATACAAGCTCCTCGGTAGCGAATAAGCCAAAGGAAATGTTCTTGATTTCCTCGTTAGTACCGATGTCAAACGGCTCGTTAGTTTCAAGCCACTTTTCGAGGTTTACATTAACCTTCTGTCTTTCGTTGTAGAACGATGTAGAGGTTTCTGTGATTTCTACGGTCTGGTCATCGTAGACAAGCTCCACATTATGAGTTTCAGCACTGAGTACCATTCCGTAGGGTGCGTGGATCTCCTTGATTTCGTACTTACCAAGATAGAGAGTCTTACTTTTTGCAAAGCCGTCATTACCTGTGGTAACGGTATCTACAAGGTCGCCCTTGTGATTGCGGACTGTGCCGTCAGGAGTGATAATATCTTCTGCGGCACGGATTTCATAGGTAGCGCCTTTAAGTCCTGCGGTTTCATAAACAGGCTGGTAAATGGTGGGGATTTCGTTACCCTCATCATCAGTGCCGCCGCTGACATTTACGCCATAGAAAACTTCGCCCTCTTTGGCAATAGTAATCTTGCCTTTCTGAGCGTAGTTCGGCTTATTTACCTTAGTCAAAACAATGCTGCCCTCCTCTGTGGAGTTTTCTTCTGTGATGTCAAAGGTGATGGGTGTACTGTCAAGCACATAGCCGTGCGGAGCCTGAACCTCTACAAGCTTGTAGCCCTTATCGTACACGAGCATTTCGGGAGTGATAAGATAGCCCTCGCTGTTGGTGTAGAATGTGTCGATTGTGAGATTCGAGGGGTACGGAACGGACATAGTGATCAGAGTATTATCGGGTGCATAAATCTGGAATCCCGCTCCCTCATAGGGGATGGTTCTTCCTGATTCAGCATCCACCTTAACAACCTTAAGATAGGACTCGAAGATATCATTATTAATGATGAAGCTGTACGGCTTAGAGTTGTCGCAGACGAATACATCGAAGTCGTCAACATAGTGTCTGCCTTCCCAGCCGTAGGTCTGATGGACGGTGTAAGTGCCATAAGGCAGCTTCTTTGATTTTGCGTATCCCTTTTCGTCGCAGATAAGGGTATCACGCTCACTGTCATTTGCTTTGTCAAAACTCCCTGCGCTTTTGAGAAAGAGCTGAAACGTGGCTCCTTCTTCGGGTGTTTCGATTTTAGTCTGTCCCTGATCGGTGTGCTTAACGATTTCAATCTCGCCCTTGATGATCTGTTCGGTAACGCCGACAGATATTGGGTTATGCTCAACGGTGTAGTTTTTCGCTTCTGCGCCGACATTGTAAACTGTTTCGTTGAGGAGATAGCCCTCGGAAGGCTCAATCTCTCTGATAGTCCAATTATCGCCGCAAACATATTCCTTTGTGGTGAATTTGCCGTCCTTGTCGGTGGTGTAGGTATCAACCAGCTTATCGCCGTCATAGATGCCGTACTTTGCTCCGGCAAGCGTAGCGTCGCCCTGTGCCTTTTTTGCTTCAGCGTCGGTCTTTTCTACGGTTACGGTAAACTTCTTCAAAACATTGATAAATTCACGTTTAGTCGCCTTGTCCCAAACAACAGGTGCAGTCTGTGACTTCGGTACAACATAGCGAATGGAAGTATCTACCTCTTCAAGGGTATAGGGGTTATCGCCGCTTACAAGGATATTCTTAAAGTTGGCTATGCCGTTCTTGTCGGTGGTAGCATATTCATCAACCTTTGCGCCTGAGAGTGATGTGCCGTAAAGGTGGAATTTTACGCCCTCGTTGAAATTATCCTCCGAGGACTTCACGACCTGAAGATTACCACGCTTCAATACATTACTGAATTTGACGGTGGCAGTCTTGCCACTTTCTACCTTAACGGTCTGTGCTTTCTGATCCTCATATCTTTCCTCAGTAACCTCAGTAACAGTATATGTGCCTACCTTGAGGTCATCGAGCTGGAATTCGCCCTTTGAATTGGTGGTTACGGTCTTGCTGTAATTGTCAGCGCCTGTAATCTTGAATTTTACGCCGTCAACCTTTCCGTCATCAGAGGTCTTGACAATTTTGAGCGAGCCTGCCGAGGTCTTAACAGCGAAATATGCTGTCTTGGTTTCGGTATCGGACTGAACGCCCGTTACAACGTCCTGTTTTGAGGAGCTGCCGCAGGCAACAAGGGTAGTTGTAACCTTCGGCATATTCTTTGTTGCACTGAAAACAACAGCGTCGGGAATAGCCTTTGAGGAAGTCAAAGTAATCTTGTTACCCGAAACGGAAACAGACACATCGCCTGTTTTCTTGAAAGTGTAGTCAGACAATATTTTGTTGCTGTCGGTAAGCGTAAGGCTGTACTTACCGTCGCTGTATTTCAGCTCCTTAACGTTGCTCTTTGCTTTTGTCTGTGTATCGAAGGAAAAACTCGGAATCACGTTATAGCTGTTGAGCTTGGCAATAATCTTGTTGTAGTTGGCCTTTACGTTCGGATTGTGGTCGCCTGCGGTGATACCGTCTATAAACTTGGAATTACTGAGCTTAAACGTAGAAGCGTCACGGCAGCCCGTGCAGAATTCCCATACAACAAGCTGGGTTGCAATCCACTTCTGACCGTCAGTACCGACAAGGCTGGAGCTGCTGCCTGACTTGCCGAAAAGAAGGGCGAGATTGACTGCCTTCTTCTGAGCCTTGCTGAGTGCGTTCCACGCAGCCGAAGCGTCGGTTGTCAGGGTATTGCCTGAATAGAGCGAGTGTCCCGGCTCAATGCAATATGCGTCTTTGCCGTCCGCATAGATACGGCAGAGTTCCTCGCCGACAGTTCCGACGGTATAGCCGCCGTGTTCGGTGTACTTTACGAATGAGATGATATTGCCGCCTGTGTCGTAGCAGTAATCAAATGTCACAGTGACCTCTTTTCCGGCAGCGCTGACGGTGGGAATGATGAAAATTGAAGAAACGACAGCTACAACGGCTAAAAGGATCGCCGTAACACGCTTGGCGTTTCTCTTGTTGAAAACTTTTGTCATTGGTTTACCTCCATAAGTTTTGAATTGAAATTGTGTGTTTGAATCGGTTTGCTTGCAACTTTAAGAAAGATATTGTTTATGAGATAGAGTATATTTAAGAGATAGTTAATATCTTTCTTTTCGGTTAGTGCAGGTAGTCTTAGGGGTTAGAGTGTGAGAAAGGGGAAAGTCAAAAAAATAAGTTTTGCACTTCCTACCTACTGTCACGCTCTGAACGGTGGCGCAGATACTTGGCGTAGTGCTCCAGAGCCTTGCACACATAGTCCTCCGTGTCCTTCAACTGAACATTCTTCGGGATCAGGCTTCGTACTCTGTCACTACGCAGCACAATGCGCTCACGCTGGTTGGGTTTTTCTTCCGACATAATCGCTTCAACAGCTTCCGCCGTCAGTTTGCCGCTTTCAAACATTTTCCTCATTCGGATTGTTTGGTCGTGCGACGGTGTGCAGTCGTTAATGTCAATCTGCTCGACAACATCACGCTGACTATCCTCGTCAAGATAAGACAACTCAACAGCAGGACGCATTTTGATTCTGCCCTCGTCCACATACTCTAATAGTTCGGGGACAAGGTTAGTTAAGCGGATATATCGTCTAATTTGGTCTTTGCTTTCTCCAACCTGTTCGCTGAGTTCTACGTCAGAACGTCCGCCACCTAACTTAGTCGCCACTGGCGACGAAGTTAAATCTGTTCGTTTTCCTTGCCTTTTCATAGCTTCTAACCTCATTTTGTAAGCGAAGCCTTTCTCGCTGGGAAGGATTGTTGTACGCTGAAAATTACTCTCAACCATATATACAACAGCTTCGTCACGGGTTAAGTCCTTAATCTCACTTCTGAGGGTGGTAAGCCCGGCAAGCTCACAAGCCCGCTTTCTGCGGTGTCCGCTGACAATCTCATACCGTCCGTCCTCTTTCTGACGGAGAACGGCAGGCGTTAAAACGCCGTTTGTCTTGATACTCTCGACAAGCTGTACCATATCCTCGTCATCTCTGACGTGAAAAGGGTGATCGGGAAAGTCATCAATCAAGTCAAGCGGAATATCCCTGATCTTTTCGAGCCTTGCTTCGTTACGTTCCTCCTGTGTGGAGAAAAGGTCATCGAGCGTCGGCAGAGCAAAGTCGCTCTTTCTGTCTGCCACCTGACAACACCTCCTTTGTGAAATCAGCGTATGCCTGTGCTACCTTGCTGTTAGGCTCGTATGCGTAAATACTTTTGCCTTTGGAAGTTACCTCGGCGGCTTTGACTGCCATCGGGATTTTTGCTTTGTAGATTTTAACAACACTTCCAAAGTTGTTCCGTATTGCGTCCACAGTGCTTTTAGCAAGGTTTGTCCTGTTATCGACGAGCGTCAGCAAAATGCCGTCAATCGCCAAATTAGGATTTGTATGTGCCTTTACCTTTGAAACAGTCCGAAGAAGCTGTGTCATAGCCCTTGCAGGCAAATACTGAGCCTGAACAGGGATAATCACGCTGTCTGCTGCCGTCAAAGCATTCAAGGTCAACATACCGAGTGATGGTCTGCAATCAATAAGGATGTAGTCGTAGTTCGGCTTCACCTTGTTTAGATAGTTTTTCAAGATGTTCTCACGGCTCATAGCCGTCACAAGGTACATCTCCAGCGCTTCCAAATCCGTATTGGAAGGAATGAGGTCCACACCTTCTTCGTGGTGGAGAATACCGCTTTTTACATCTGTGCTATCGTCACGGATAATCTCGTGCATTTTGGTAGCGAGGGTAACAGGGATTTCATCGACACGCTGCCAACCAAGACAGGTAGTTAAATCTCCCTGTGGATCACAGTCAACGAGGAGCACCTTTTTACCTTTATTCGCCAAGCCAATGCCCAAGTTCATTGTGGTAGTCGTTTTTCCGACACCGCCCTTCTGATTGCATATAGCAATAGTTTTGCAGTTTGGCATTCGTTTTCCTCCTTTAAAATAGTTTTATAGCTGTCCTGCAAAAACAGCTATGTAACTTTTCCGCTTACTTGTCCTCGACACCCCAGCGGATAGATAAATCTATATGGGAAGTTCTTCAAGCGCCTGACTGCTATCAGGCTCATAGGAATCTCACCTCTGCCGGGTTCTCCGCCAGCTCCGTAGAGAAGTATCATTATCGCTTGTGTAGGTCGTCGCCATATCGGGAGCAGCCCGATACTCACAGACGGAATTAGCGCTCGCTCCTGAAAGGAGGTCGTGGCGTACCGCTGAGGTAGCTTTGCATTTCTGCTTACACAAGTAACGTACTTGAAGAAATGATATTCAGTTGTCAAAGGTCTGTGAAAAGGTCTTTTCGATTGTTCGGAAAAAAGCCTTTCACTATATACCCACTGGCAACAGCTATTTTTAAAGCACTTTTTAAAAATTTTCCAAATTATTGCAAAAAAAATGCCATAAATAATCATGCGTTCCTCTG
>ULIZ01056229.1_pt1 | contig 12890 bp, 7 predicted proteins | sample 1950601 | NCBI WGS metagenome assembly ULIZ01 (sample SAMEA4835456, study PRJEB28245) | human gut metagenome | biome: gut microbiome; material: fecal sample | place: Denmark | collected 2008 | reverse complement strand
AGTTCTGCTTGCAGTTCTGCTTGCAGTTCTGTAAACGTATCCAGAATCCTCACAATCTCTTCCTGCACAGGAAGTGGCGGCACTGGGATTTCGAGATCCTTTAAGTCTCCCTGTGTTAGTTTAGGGATATTTCCATGCACAAGATTATGGATGTCTATTATCTGGATGTAATAGAACAAGAACCTTAATAGGACACCTGTTTTCTCTGCAATAATATGTGCATGATTATTGACCCATATCTTTCCCTGAGCCCAATTTACAACGGGAGTACCATTTGGTGTTATAACACTTCCATCCTCACCAATCAGGACATAGATGCCATCAAAAATGTAATTTGCCACCCAATCCTGGATGCCATTTGCACCGTAGTATGGGTATGGGCCACTCTGTCTTGCTCCCTTTGTGATAGGCTTCCTCTTTCCATCAAGGATATTGCAGCATTCCCCAAGCAGTTTCCACTCCACTCCATCCGGACAGTACTGCTGTATTAACCTTTCTAACTTGCTCATGTTTTCCTTCTGTCAAGTATTGCGTTTTCCCTTAAAATCCTTACCTTTGTGTCAGAGATTTTTTTATATGAATGGTTGAGGCGCTCGTCAAACTTAATTTAAAAAGCATTCGCCTTCGGGTGAGTGCTTTTTTGCTTTGGAGATGTACTGGCGGAAGTACTCTCGAAGGCCGCTCTCAGCTCTCAAACCAACAACAATTCATATTAAAATGAAAAAAATCTCTATCATCATTAAGTTTGACGAGCGCCCTGACACAGAGTGCAGAGCAGCTCACAAACCTATTTTTGTCAGAGGCCACTTCAGATTGGTCGGAGGCAAAAAGGTTTACGTGAAGGCCCACTACCGTAACCGGTAGGCGGACAGCCTTGTTTGAACGCCCGTCAGTATCGGAGCCGCTCCTCACCCGAGCGGCTTCGTCATTACCTTCCTCTCCGAAATGGCACAATGACTTCATATCTCAATTTCGTTAATAATCTTGTCAATTTCAGCCCGCAGAACATTCTCCCGTGACACAATCTCCTGCAATTCAGCATTGAGTTTCACGATGTCGATTTTCTCGCGCGTATCTTCCTGCTCGACGTATGTCGAAACCGACAGGTTGTAGTCGCTTTTCGCGATTTCATCATTGGCCACCAGTCTGCTGATATACTGCACATCTTTCCGGTCTGTGAAAATATCGAGAATATGTCGGATGTTATCATCCGTGAGCTTGTTGCTGTTTGTGACCTTGACACATTCTTTAGTTGCATCGATGAACAATGTGCAGCTGTCCTTTTTCGCTTTTTTCAGCACCATGATGCACGTCGCGATGCTCGTTCCGAAAAACAGATTGTCAGGTAGCTGGATAACGCAGTCAACGTAGTTGTTGTCTATGAGATACTGTCTGATTTTCTTCTCGGAACCGCCTCTGTACATCACGCCGGGGAAGCAAACGATGGCTGCTGTCCCGTTGGTCGCCAGCCATGCCAGCGAGTGCATGATGAAAGCCAGATCCGCCTTCGATTTCGGCGCAAGCACACCTGCCGGAGCGAATCTCGGGTCATTGATCAATGTTATATCGTCGTCTCCTTTCCACTTGGTCGAGTACGGCGGATTGGAAACTATCACCTCGAACGGCTCGTCATCCCAATGCTGCGGTGAAAGCAACGTGTCTTCGCAGGCTATGTCAAACTTGTCATAATCAATGTCATGCAGGAACATATTGATTCTGCATAGGTTGTATGTCGTGAGATTGATTTCCTGTCCGAAGAAGCCTTGGCGGACATTGTCCTTGCCCAATATCTTGGCGGCTTTCAGCAGCAGCGAGCCGGAACCGCAGGCCGGGTCGTAAACTTTATTGACCTCTGTCTTGCCGACAGTCGCAAGCTTGGTCAGTAGTTCGCTTACTTCCTGCGGTGTGTAATACTCTCCACCGGACTTGCCGGCATTGGAGGCATACATGCCCATCAGATATTCGTAGGCGTCACCAAATGCGTCAATGGTGTTGTCTTGATAATCACCCAATTTCATTGACTCAATCCCTCTCAGGAGCTTGACCAGTTTCTCATTTCTCTTGATGACGGTCGCGCCCAATTTGTTGGAATTCACGTCAAGGTCGGCGAACAGTCCTTTGAAATCGTCCTCGCTGGCAGTGCCTTTGGCTGAACTTTCGATGGCTTTGAAAATGCCCTCCAGAGTCGTGTTCAGATTGTCGTCCTTGTCGCAGACTTTGCAGATGTTACCGAAAAGCTGTGACGGCAGGATGAAAAATCCTTTCACGCTTACCATCTCCTCTCTAATTCCCTCTGCTACTGCATCTTCAAGATTCGCATAGTTGAAATCCTTGTTTCCGGTTTCCCATTCACCTCTGTTTATGTACGATGTGATGTTCTCGCTTATGTATCTGTAGAAGAGTATTCCCAAGATGTAGGACTTGAAATCCCATCCGTCCACGGATCCTCTCATTTCATCGGCTATAGCCCAAATGGTCCTGTGGAGTTCAGCACGCTCCACTTCCTTCTTATTGTCTGTCATTGTCTGATTTTTTCCTTGCTCCGGTAAATTTAATGAAAATGCATGACCTTGGCAAATAATCAGCCCAAAACGATATCCACTCGGCGTGTTCGGGATTGTTTACGTATTCTGAAGAAGTGGGTTTTCCTGGTTCTCATGGGAAAGTTGTGTCTGCATATGGCATTTTTGTCCGAAGTATAGCCGTTTTCACAGGTTGGCATTGGCATTGGCATTGACATTGACATTGACATTGGCCGTTGGATGGAAGTATTTCGTCGTGCTCCTAATTATTGCTAAGCAAAGCAATGACATTTGTCCGTGGAATGGGCGGATTTTACGTACGTATTCAGTATGTATCTACATCATGTTTCCGATATGGGGCGCCCATTCAGCAGCTCACATCCGGCTGCAGTGTTGCTTTGTTCTGTATAAAACGTTTTCGCGGGACAAAACACTTTGCGGTATTCATTTGGTTCCATCTAAAACGTTTTCGCGGAACCAAATTGCCTGAAGACTGCCCGCTCTGGCCCGCGCGTATGAGGTGGAAAGGATCGCCCCAGCGTGGCGTACCAGTCCGCATGGTCCGACCGGCAGGCGTACGTGGGATCCTTCCTTTCCATATCATATGTTCGATGTCTATGGTTTCCCGAGGCACGGCGAAACTCATGAAACATCACAAAATGCGAACAGGCAAGGTCTTCTGCAAAACCTTGCCTGTTTTCTTGCCACTATAAGGCCTGTAGACACCTACAAAGGCGTTTTTGGTACTCCCATCGGGATTCGAACCCAAACCGTCAGAACCGGAATCTGAAATCCTATCCATTAGACTATGGGAGCAAAAGGGGACAGGAACAAATGCCGCCATGCGGAATTGATTTTCCTTATCTCCGTTGCAAAGTTAACTATTTTAATGATTAATCCGTGTAATTTTTCGCTTTTCTCTAAGATTTTATTTAATTTTGCCAGACAAGGGCGAACTGTCTCTCTTTGTTGAAATTCCGCCTGAATGTTCAGTTAGGACCGATTTTTGAGAGGTAAACGACATTTTGGCAGCCGATGGGCAATTGGAGTAGGGATAAGCGTTTGGAAGGTGGGAATAGTAGTAGATGGCTGTCAGGTTCTCACACGATTTTTTAACACGAATAAAACAAATTTTGATACTATGAAGAAAGCATATGTATTTCCAGGTCAGGGAGCACAGTTCCCGGGTATGGCCAAAGAAGTATATGAGAAGAGTCAGAAGGCCAAAGAAATGTTCGAAAAGGCCAATGAGATTCTAGGATTCAGGATTACAGACATAATGTTCGACGGAACACCGGAAGCATTGAAAGCCACAAAGGTGACTCAGCCTGCGATATTCCTCCACTCAGTTGTACTTACAGCATGTTATGACCAGTTCCAGCCGGATATGGTTGCGGGACATTCACTCGGTGAATTCTCAGCACTTGCTGCCAGCCACGCCATAGCATTCGAGGACGCATTGAAACTTGTATCCATCAGGGCCAAGGCTATGCAGAAATGCTGTGAGCAGATGCCGGGTTCGATGGCGGCTATCATTGGCCTGACCAATGAGCAGGTCGAAGACCTTTGCAAATCATGCCACGGACTCGTGATTCCGGCAAACTACAACTGCGACGGTCAGGTGGTAATTTCAGGAGAGAAAGATTCAGTTGCAGAGGCTTGTGACAGGGCTAAGGCAGAAGGAGCCAAAAGGGCCTTGCCGCTTGCAGTGAGCGGAGCTTTCCACTCGCCACTCATGGAACCTGCACGCGTTGAACTTGGAGCGGCAATCGAAGCCACAGAAATCAAGGCGCCGATTTGCCCTATCTATCAGAACGTTACGGCTCAGCCTACACAGGATCCTGAGCTTATAAAGAAAAATCTGCTTGCGCAGCTTACAGCACCGGTGAAATGGACCCAGTCCGTGAAGAATATGCTGGCTGACGAGGCAGATTATTTTATGGAGATAGGTCCGGGCAAGGTTCTTCAGGGACTCGTGAAGCGAATCGCCGGCTCTATCGTGACCGTAGAAGGTCTGGAGACTCTGTAGTCTTATAAGAGAGACATCGCCGGGATTCCGGCCGATGTCTTTATGCTTAATATAACTTGCTATGATGTAGCAGGTTATATTTGGGTTTCATATAGAAACAAACGAAAATCAATCACATAAACATTAACGATTATGGCAAAAGAAAAGAAATTCATCACCTGTGACGGTAACTATGCTGCCTCTCAGATTGCTTACCTTTTCAGTGAGCATGCAGCTATTTACCCTATCACACCATCATCGACAATGGCAGAGAACATTGACGAGTGGGCGGCCCACGGAAAAAAGAACCTGTGGGGCGAGACTGTGAAAGTTACCGAGATGCAGAGTGAAGGCGGTGCTGCAGGAGCTGTTCACGGCTCACTTCAGGCCGGTGCCCTTACGACGACATATACTGCATCCCAGGGACTCCTCCTCATGATTCCTAACATGTACAAGATTGCAGGTGAGATGCTTCCTGCCGTGTTCCACGTTTCAGCACGTGCCCTCGCATCTCATGCATTGTCAATCTTCGGTGACCATCAGGACGTTATGGCATGCCGCCAGACAGGCTTCGCAATGCTTGCTTCCGGTTCAGTACAGGAGGCTCAGGACCTCGCGGCAGTTGCTCACCTTTCAGCTATCAAGTCAAGCATTCCGTTCCTCCATTTCTTCGACGGATTCCGTACATCACACGAAATCCAGAAGATCGAGGCCATCGATGAGGACGATCTCAGAAATATGGTCAGCACCAAGTCTTTGGAGAAATTCAGAGCAAGAGCTCTTACTCCGGAGGCACCTGTAACAAGAGGTACTGCACAGAACGGCGACGTATATTTCCAGGCGGTAGAGTCCAGAAACCAGTTCTATGAGGCAGTTCCGGATGTAGTTGCACGCTACATGGGCGAACTCGGCGAACTCACCGGACGCAACTATCGTCCGTTCGAGTACTACGGAGCACCTGACGCAGAAGAAATCATCGTTGCGATGGGTTCTGTTACCGAGACCATCAAGGAGACCATCGACTATCTCGAGGCTCACGGAAGAAAATACGGTGTCGTTACAGTTCACCTCTACAGACCATTCTCAGAGAAATACTTCTTCAAGGTGCTTCCTAAGAGCGTGAAGAAGATTGCTGTTCTCGACAGGACCAAGGAGCCGGGATCACTCGGAGAGCCTCTCTACCTTGATGTGAAGGCAATGTTCCAGGGCAAAGACCAGGAGCCTGTAATCGTAGGCGGACGTTATGGCCTTTCATCAAAGGATACAACTCCTGCACAGATCGTTGCCGTATTCGACAACCTCGAGCAGAGCGAGCCTAAGAACGACTTCACCATTGGTATCGTAGATGACGTTACTTTCAAGTCCCTCCCTATCAAGAAGGAAATCTCCATCGTGAAGCCAGGCACAACAGAGTGCAAATTCTACGGACTCGGTTCAGACGGTACAGTAGGTGCCAACAAGAACACCATCAAGATTATCGGTAACCACACCAGCAAGTATTGTCAGGGTTACTTCGACTATGACTCTAAGAAATCAGGCGGTTACACCTGCTCACACCTCAGATTCGGTGATGCGCAGATCAAGGCTCCATACCTCGTATCTACCCCTGACTTCGTAGCATGCCACGTTCCTTCATACCTCCGTAAGTATGACGTTCTCAAGGGCATCAAGGATGGCGGTACCTTCCTTCTTAACAGCCTTTGGAATGCAGAGGAGACTGTAAAGAGACTCCCTGACTTCGTGAAAGCTACATTGGCGAAGAAACATATCAAGTTCTATATCATTGACGCTACCAAGATTGCATCTGAGATCGGCCTCGGCGGAAGAACCAACACCATTCTCCAGTCTGCATTCTTCAAGATTACAGGCATCATCCCTTACGAGGACGCTGTCAAGTACATGAAAGACGCTATCGTCAAGAGCTACGGCAAGAAGGGCGAGAAGGTTGTCAACATGAACTATGCGGCTGTTGACCGCGGAGGCGAGTATGAGCAGGTCAATGTTCCTCAGGAGTGGGCTAACATCACAGCCAAATTCGTCAACCCTAACAAGGACCGTCTCGCTCCAGAATTCGTAAAAGAAATCGCTGACGTTGTGAACTCACAGGCTGGTGATACACTTCCAGTAAGTTCATTCATGCCTTATGCCGACGGTACAATGCCTGCAGGCACAGCCGCTTACGAGAAACGTGGTGTGGCTGTATTCGTGCCACAGTGGCAGCCTGACAACTGTATCCAGTGCAATACTTGTGCATTTGTCTGCCCTCACGCTGCTATCCGTCCGTTCATCCTCAATGATGAGGAAGTTGCAGCAGCACCTGCGGGTCTCAAGACATCTCAGGGCAAGGCAGTCCTCAAGGACTACAAGTTCGCCCTTTCAGTTTCAGTCGCAGACTGTACAGGTTGCGGCAACTGCGTTGACGTCTGCCCTGCAAAGGAGAAAGCACTCGTTATGGTTTCTGCACTCGACGAGCAGGCTGAGCAGGAGAACTTCGATTACCTCAATACAAAGGTAGGCTACAAGGATACCATCGTTAACAAGTCTCAGAGTGTCAAGAACTCACAGTTCTCACAGCCTCTGTTCGAATTCTCAGGCGCTTGCGCAGGTTGCGGTGAGACTCCATACATCAAGAACATCACCCAGCTCTTCGGCGACAGAATGATGATTGCCAATGCTACGGGATGTTCATCAATCTATGGTGCTTCATTCCCTGCATCACCATACTGCACCAATGCTGAAGGACATGGTCCGGCTTGGGCAAACTCACTCTTCGAGGACTTCTGCGAATTCGGTCTCGGTATGAAACTCGGTTCTGACCGTGTAAGGCAGACAATCGCTGAGATTATGACTCAGGGTCTCGACTGCGAGAAGGCTTCAGACGAAATCAAGGCTCTCTTCAGACAGTGGCTTGAGAACAAGAACAATCCTGCAGTTACCCGTGAGGTTACGGACAAACTCCTGCCTCTCATGGAGAATACTGATTGCCCACACTGCAAGAAACTCTTGACATACAAGAAGTTCCTCCCTGCACGTAGCCAGTGGATTATCGGTGGTGACGGTGCAAGTTACGATATCGGATACGGCGGACTCGATCATGTGCTCGCTTCTGGTGAGAACGTAAACATCCTCGTTCTTGATACTGAGGTATATTCAAATACCGGTGGACAGTCATCTAAGGCAACTCCTGCCGGAGCTATCGCCAAGTTCGCTGCAAGCGGCAAGAAGATCCGCAAGAAGGACCTCGGCATGATGGCAATGAGCTACGGCTATGTATATGTTGCTCAGGTAGCTATGGGTGCAAATCCTGTTCAGTACCTGAATGCTATCAAGGAAGCTGAGGCTTACGACGGACCATCACTCATCATCGCTTATGCTCCATGTATCAACCATGGTCTGAAGGCAGGTATGGGTCTCAGCCAGAAGGAGGAGAAACTTGCAGTAGAGTGCGGTTACTGGCACCTTTACAGGTTCAACCCTGAACTTGAAGGAACAGACAAGAATCCGTTCTCACTCGATAGCAAGGAACCAGACTGGAGCAAGTTCCAGGACTTCCTGAAGGGCGAGGTTCGTTTCGCATCCCTCTACAAACTCTTCCCTGAGAGAGCAGATGAACTTCTTCAGAAGACAGAGGAATTCGCTAAGATCCGTCTCGAGTCTTACAAGAAACTCGCTGGTAAATAATATTGTCAGGAGTTGCGCATCAGCGTAACCTGAACAGTTACAAATAATTCATCCCGGAGTCCGTCAAGGATTCCGGGATGTTTTTTATTATGGCCTCTGAATACAAAAAACCGGCAGGACCTAATTCCTGCCGGTTCAAATATCGTTAAAATTGTGTTATTTGCACCACTTGTCGAGCCAGTCGAAATACTCACGATGCCAGAACAGCGCGTTCTGAGGCTTGGTAACCCAGTGGCACTCATCAGGGAAGATGACAAGCTTCGAAGGAACACCCATCATCTGAGCTGCATTGAAAGCAGCCATTCCCTGGTCATAAGGAATACGGAAGTCCATGCAGCCGTGGATGCAGAGGATAGGGGTGTGCCACTTCGTAACATTGTCAGCAGGGCTGTGAGAATAATGCCACTTCGCCTTTGCACTTGTGCTCCATGGAGAACCGGCCTGCTGGATACCACCGAAAGTGATGCCGTCGCCTGCAGGTCCTGTCTGTCCCGGAGTATATGAGAACTCAGTCAGACCACCATTGTCCCAGTTGCAGAACCACATCTCCTCAGTCTCGTAATACATGTATTTCTCATCGAAGATGCCCGCATGAGCGATGAAGCAATCGAAGGTATTCTCATGGACACCAGCAAGATAGTAAACCGAATATCCGCCATAGCTAGCTCCGCAGGCAGCCATCTTGTCAATGTAAGGCTCCGATTTCAGCTCACGCGCCGCTGCAAGGTAATCCTGGATGTTCTGTCCAGAATAATCACCGGAAATCTGCTCGCACCACTCCTGACCGAATGCAGTAGTACCACGTCTGTTAGGAAGCACTACAACATATCCCTGAGAAGCCATCAGACGATAATTCCATCTGTAAGACCATGACTGACTGAGAGTTCCCTGAGGACCGCCGAGGCATATAAGAATTGACGGATAAGTCTTTGTCTCATCGAACTGTGGAGGGTAGAGAACCCATGTGAGCATGTCTTTTCCGTCTGTTGTGCGAACCATTCTGGCCTCAGTCTTGTGACTGGCAAGTCTGGAAAGAATATGCTCATTCTCATGAGTAATCTGCTCGGAGGCACCGTCAGCTTCATTTACGCAGACAAGTTCGGTAGGGTAGTCCATACAACACCAGCTTGCGAGAAGTTTAGTGTTTCCGTCCTCACCCCTGACAACAGCGAAAGGAGAATCATAGTCATTCCACTGGTTCTCTTTGGTAATGCGGGTGATTCCGCCATTGAGATCAGCCTTGAAAATACCTTGGAGGCCTTCAGAAAGAGCATTGAAATAAATGTGCTCTGAATCATCAGCCCAGACAGGACCGGCAGCATTGTACTTGAAGTCTGCGGTCAGGTCACGGATGTTGCTGATTTCACCATTGTTGAAGTCAGCAGCCATGAGACGGCTCTTGTCAGCCTCGTAGCTGTCACGTGCCATGCTCAGCCAAACAATCTTCTTCCCGTCAGGGCTCCATACCGGATTTGTGTCATAACCGCCGCCCATAGGGATTACAGTGCATGTGCCGTCAGCTACATTATATATGTAGATTTCAGTATTGGTGCTGAAAGCATACTCCTTGCCGGTCTTCTTCTTGCAGGAATAAGCGATATACTTTCCGTCAGGAGTCCAGTCAAGCTGCTCTAGACCGCCGTGAGGCTCTGTAGGGAGCTCGTAAAGCTTCTCCTCATTTGCGAGAATGTCAATGCTGTTGTCCGGTGTGATTTCGCTTCCGAGTTTTGCAACAAAAGTATGAGGCAGTTCAGTTACCCAATGATCCCAATGTCTATACATCAGATCTTCAGCGACATACGCGTCAGCCTTGTCAAGTTTCGGGTCGGAATCCTTAGCTGTCTTCACGTCACTCTTGACATAACTGATATACATCAGACTCTTCTCGTCAGGAGAGAGCTTGAACTCGCCGATGCCATTGGGAACATTGCTGAGCTGTGTTCTCTTCACAAGTTTAGGATTGTCACCGGAAAGTCCGCGTACCGTAGCCTTCCAGATCTGACCGCCCTGGATATAGGTGATGGTATTTCCATTTGTCCAGCGGGCGCAGCTGATGCTCTTTCCGTCTTTGGTAAGCTGGCGAGGAGATGTCCCATCGACATTGGCAACAAACAAGTTGCGGCAAGTGCGGTTGTCCTCAATGGAAGTGTAGCTGACGCCGTAGAGAATGGTTTTTCCGTCAGGAGACAACTGCGGGTCAGAAAGCCTGCCGAAAGAAAGCAGAACCTCAGGAGTCATCTTCCCGTCGGTAATTTCAATGTCAGACGGCCCGATATACTCTGCCGCCTCTTTTTCACAATTACAGTTCATTGCTAGTAAAGCGCTGATTGTCAAGGCGGACAGACCGCCCGAGCTTATTAAACTTTTCATTATCCGTATTGGTTTTTTGTTATTAACTAATCTTGCTATAGTCTGGTTTCTGATATTTGTCTTTCCTCATCTCCAACGCTAAAGGCCTGTTCAATGGCATTGACAAGTCCGGATCTTTCTTCAGGATATTGTCTGCGTAAGCCCTTGCGTCAGAGAGAATTGCCCCGTCTTTTGCCAATGACGCGATGGAAAGCTCTATCGGAAGTCCGCTCTGCTGGGTGCCTTCCATGTCGCCCGGCCCCCTCATCTTCATGTCCTCCTCTGCAAGCACGAACCCATCCTCAGTCTGGCAGAGAAGGTCAATGCGTTTCCGTGATTCCTCGCTCAGTTTATCTCCGCGGACCAGGATACAATACGAATCTCCTCCGCCACGTCCGACCCTGCCGCGCAACTGATGTAACTGGCTGAGTCCGAACCTTTCAGGACTTTCGATTACCATGACCGTGGCATTAGGGACATCCACACCTACCTCGATTACGGTAGTGGAAACCAGAATGTTGGCCCTGCCCGCAGCAAAAGCATTCATATTGAATGCCTTATCCTCGTCACTCTGTTGTCCGTGGACGATGGCAACCTTATACGGCGGATGCGGAAAAGCAGCGACAATCTCCTCGTATCCGCTCTCCAGATTCTTGTAGTCCACTTTTTCATTGATGAAAATCATAGGATAGACGACGTAGGCCTGATGTCCCTTGGCAATCTGCTCCTTCATGAAATTGTAGAGCTGAAGTTTCTGCCGTTCGGTAATCTGGATGGTCTGAATCGGCTTCCTGCCTGGAGGCATCTCATCAATGACAGAGACGTCCAAGTCTCCGTACAGTGTCATCGCCAGAGTCCTCGGAATCGGTGTGGCCGTCATGACCAGGATATGCGGAGCGATACCGCAACTGGCTTTCTTCCAGAGCTTTGACCTCTGATCGACGCCAAACCTATGCTGTTCATCAATGATAGCAAGTCCGAGGTTGCTGAAAACGACATTGTCTTCTATCAATGCATGTGTACCGACTATTATTCCTGTCTTGCCGGATGCCAGATCTTCGAGAATCGTACGGCGCTCGGCAGTCTTCGTCGTACCTGTAAGTACGGCGACATTGACCCCGGTTCCCTCGAGATACTTGCACATGTTCTTATAGTGTTGGCGTGCAAGCACTTCGGTCGGAGCCATGATACATGACTGGTAGCCGTTTCCGTATGCGATCAGGGCAGAGAGCACCGCCACCATTGTCTTTCCCGAACCGACATCGCCCTGAAGCAGGCGGTTCATCTGTTTGCCGCTCATCATGTCAGCCCGTATTTCCTTGATAACTCTCTTCTGGGCACCGGTAAGGTCGTATGGAAGAGACTTGTAGCAGATGTTGAAAGCATCGCCTACCTTGTTCATCATCAGACCTTTGGCGTTGCGGCTGCGGATATATTTCTGTTTCAGGAGTGACAGTTGGAGAAGGAACAGTTCCTCGAATTTCAGCCGGTATTCGGCCTTCTTCAGCGAATCCACATCCTTCGGAAAATGGATGTTTGTCAATGCAAAAGCGAGTGGTACCAGGCCTTTCTCTTTGAGTATATACTCAGGAAGTGTCTCCTGAATGGAACCTCCTGCTGCGTTGAGGGCAGAGGCCATGATTTTGTTCATGACTTTTCCTGTAATTCCGGCATTTTTGAGCTTTTCAGTCGATGGATAGACGCCAGTCATCGTGCCTCCAGGCAGACTGTTCTGACACGGGTCATCTATCTCGGGATGAACCATATTCAGACGGCTGCTGAAAAGAGTAGGCTTTCCGAAGAAAATGAATGTCGAGCCGATTGTCAGTTTCGAAAAGACATACTTGATTCCCTTGAAAAAGACAAGTTCCAGGCTGCCTGAACCGTCAGAGACAATCACACTGAGTCTGCTGACTGCATTGAATTTTGCCTGAGAGGGGTCAATGCACTTGCCTGTCTTGTCAAGTAATGTGGATGAAACGACTTGAGCCCGGATTTGCACGAATGCGTTTCCGGGCTGTATTGCAGCTATCGGCAGAATATTGCTTCTGTCAATGTATTTGTATGGGTAAAGCCTGATCAGGTCGCCTGTTGTCCTGATATTCAATTCGGATTCCAGAAGTTGGGCTCTTCTGGGCCCGACTCCCTTAATAAACTGTATTTCGGAATGCGACTCTGTCTGCATTGGCATCTGAATTATTCTACTCAAGTTACGCAAGTTGTCAAACTTGCTGAACGTTAGTGCGAATTTGAGTGGTGCCACTCGTCCGAAGGCTGAAAGCCCAACGCACTTTTATTTGTACGTTACCCTCTCCCTAAATCCCTCCTCT
>ULIZ01051131.1_pt1 | contig 13179 bp, 8 predicted proteins | sample 1950601 | NCBI WGS metagenome assembly ULIZ01 (sample SAMEA4835456, study PRJEB28245) | human gut metagenome | biome: gut microbiome; material: fecal sample | place: Denmark | collected 2008 | reverse complement strand
ATTCCTGCGGTGGCGATTAGTTGGAAGATGTCTGCTGATGAACGGAAGCGGATAGTTGAGGAGTTTAAGAGTAGTGGCGACTCGGCAGAGAAAGGTGATGTGTCGTCGGGAGCTGTAAGAGTCTTGGTTAACGTGGATTTGTTTGGTGAGGGCTTCGACTGCCCCGACGTGGAGTTCATTCAGTTGGCTCGACCTACGCTTTCGCTTGCTAAGTATCTGCAGCAGGTGGGCCGTGGCATGCGTGTGTTCGACGGTAAAAAGTATTGCCTGATATTGGATAATGTGGGTCTGTATCGTTTGTTCGGCTTGCCGTCGGACGATAGGGACTGGCAGGCGATGTTTGACGGACGGCTTGCAGGAAAGGGTAATCTCTTTAAGGCGGAAGAGCAGTATGATGTGGCTTATTCCATACATGACGGTGTGCAGCGCATCACTGCCGACGAGGATACGGAGCTTATTACCGTAATGACGCATCAGGGTCAGCGTATGGACTTGGAGGCGGCGTATGGTTATGAGGTTACGGAAAGCGAAGATGGGCTTTCTGGTATAGTGGACAAGGCTGGCGCAGAGGTACTGCCTTGCATATATAATAAGGTGGAGTTGAAGGCGTACGGCATAGTGAAGTTGTGTTCCAGAAGGAAGATCGACCGTGAGCGTCCGTGGATGGACTTACGCAATGGGGTGCGCTTTGTGCGTAGACCGAGGATTGAGCGTATCGGTTTTCTGGAGTTCAGCACTACGGATGGCATGAAGCTTTATCCGAGGGTGAAGACTCGCTGGATGGATGATGGGTGCTTTGTGGTGCCCGACGCTTTGGTGCATGGCGTGAACGCTGGGCTTCGGTTTAAGTCTTTCTTCATCCAACCATCGGAACCGGAGGTGCTGTACAGACAGAAGGATCAGTTTGACGATGTTGTGCTTTGGGAAAGTGAGACTGCTGTGTTGGCTTGGCGTAAGGGACTTGAACCGTTATTACACGGCATCAGTCTTGAGGAGTGGGAAGCGAAGAAGGCGGAATACGAGGCTGGGCTGTTGGCGTTCGAAGAGCAGAAGGAGCGGTATATGCGCAACTTTATGTCGGCGATTGGTGGCTTTAGCCTAGGCGATAAGTTGCGAGTTAGCGACTATAGCGAGTTGGGAGATTTGCGTTATGTTCGTACGGATGATGGTTTGTGTCAGGTGTTTCATAGGGAGTACTTTATAGATAAGTGGCAGTCGATGGGTACGTACAGAAAGGTGTGCCCCACGGCGTACGATTTGCGCGTAGTGCAGAAGTGGGATGGCAAGTATGTGGTACGTACTAAATTGTTCAAGCCCGTAGATAGTCCTGAGTTGCAGTTCGACTATGCGGAGTTGGAGGACAACGGCTTGCTCAGAATTACTGAGGATGGTAGCGATTATTGGGTGTGTCTTGAGAATAGAGTTGCCTTTACGCAGAGACCTGAGATGGTGAAAATAGGGTTCTTAAACTTCATGAAGGTGGGCGATTTGTATTTTCTGCGTGCTTATTATATGGATGCGGCACCCATCAGGAGGGATGAAATTAAGATGGGCAACGGCGTTTGCTTCGTCAGTAACCGGAGAGTATTTATCCGTACACGGAATTCCTTGAAGCGGTTGTTCATTTATCGGCGGTACGTAGACGGCAAGCGGTTTGTACTGAGCGACAGCTTGGAGCCCGACGGAAATGACACCTTTTATGATATGTATTATGATGGGGTGAATCCTCCTGTTATTCAGAATCATCGCGAGCGACTTTAGGGTCGCTTTTTTTGTGCCCTGAAGTCGCTCGCTGATGTGTTGGTTTCGAGTTACATATAGAGTAGCTTTGTTACGTCGGCGGGGTTGAGTGCCCACTCGTAGGTGTAGGCTTCATTGGCCTCTTCCGCACTTGCAACTATGGTGAGGTTTTGTGCTTTCGCCTTCATCTCAATTAATTCTCCTACAGATAGCTTGGCTTCGAGTTTGTGGAGAAGTGTTTCTACTGATTCGCTGTTGGCTCCGCGAAGTGTCTGTGCCGTGAACGGCATCTCCAGCCAGATAATCTCTCGTCGGGTTACATCGAGTACTCCGAAAACAAGTCCCTTGGTGAGGTTGCCCTCGCTGATGCGCACCATGTGCTGAACGCAAGAAGGGTCGTACGCTACGCCTTTTTCTTCGGAAACCGTCATGGGATAGGCGGAGTTCATCCAACCAACTACAAGGTTGGGCGAGAGCGATCCGCATGAGTAGGCATTGCATGTAAAGGTGACGTACTTAGCCTGCGCCTCTTGTAATTCAGGAAGAGAGAGTTCCACATATTCGGCCGTGCCTACCATATCGGGGATAGAGCGGATGTCACCAGAGTGTTTCGCTCCTGTGCAGGTGAGGTTGTAGTAAACGCACTCAGCCACTTCATCGTTTGGCAATGAGATACTGCAACTCAAATCCATGTCGAGGTGTTGTGCGGGTAGTCCCTTTCCCCATTGCATGAAGAGTCGCACGGTATCTCCTTCTATAGGGAAGCGAGTTCCCATTAAGGCGCACGATGTATCTTGTATAGTTGTGGCACGGTCGCCTACACTCACCGGAATATTGTAGAGGGCGTGGTCTATATATACCGTTTTGGTATCGGTCTTCTGAGCTGAGAATCTACGAAGCATCGAGCTCTTGTATATATTCATCACATCTGCCACCATCGCCTTACGTGTGTCATCGTTGTAGAGGGCGAGTAGCTTGTTGGCTTCTATTTTATGAGTCACGTCGGTAATGGGACGTGCAAGTCGGGTTTCTTTAGGGTTGAAGTAAGACTCTGCCGCATTGCCTAACGACAGAAGCAAGCGTGCAGGGAGTCGGTCGGCTATTTCGTTGAATGCGGTGAGCACCTTATCGCTACCAAATCTCAGCATAGACGCGAAGAGGCAACGGGCAAACAGTCCCGGACGTTCTTTCAGCAGCGAAATAGTCTTGTTGGCATCATTCTCCAAACGGGCTTTGTCTACACGGCCCTGCCAGGTGGAATAGTCTTGTCTGTAGAAAATATCGAGTATATCCGCCAGATGCTCCATACCCTTCTTGTGAGAGTATTCGGCAAGGCGAAGCGCACGAATCATTCTTACCCACATGCCTCGTTTGGGGTTCATGTTTTCTGCCGCTTGTTCCGCAGAGAGCTGCGTAGCGTTGAGCCATTTCGTCGCACGGAGACAAGCCTTGCGGTCGTATTTCAACATCAGTTTCTTCTTCATCTCTTGTGCGGCATCTTCGCTTCTGTCCAGAGGCCCCCACATATGTCTGTACATCTTTCCAGCATGAGCCACTAAAGTCTTCGGTTCTATAATCTGCACATATCCGGTCTTTTCGTACCACAGATAACGCAGCACATCGGCTGGAGTCTTTAGTAATACAGAGGCTTCATCGGCTTTGCCTTGTTCGGTGAGGAACTTAACTACAAGCATGGCGGTCTCCTTCATCGTGATGGTAACATCGTCTGGGAGTTGATATTCGCGAAGCAACTGTTCCAGCGTATCTTTTTGCGTAGCGTCGAGTGGAGTAGCTGACGTGAGGAGCGAGGTAAAGACGTTCTTCATATCTCTATCCGTAAAGAGTCGAAGTTCTTTCAGTTTGCTGCCCTGACCTTTATATACAAAATCGGCGGTCTTGAACGGAGTGCCACAGTACGGGCAACCGTTGTATCGCTCTATGGGGAACGTGCCATCCGGAATGAAATGTCCGCACGGCAAGGTAGTTCCTTCGAGTCCCGCCTTTTCGCCGCCCATTATATTGGCTACCCACGTAATAAGGTGGTCTACGTATGATTCGCCCGTAGGCACATTCCATCCTTTTACCAGCGCCGCCCAGTTCAGGTTTATGCCCATCACTTCTTCTATGCAGCGTGTAATCTCGGCAAGGGTATCGGCAGAAACAACGTTGAGCGCATGTAGCAGTTCCTCGCTTACGCAGAAACCATTTTCTTTAAGGCGTGCCACGAATGCCATTACCGGAACTGTAGTTGCTGAAGTGTTGTTGATGTCTTCACGACTGATGTCGAGGTACAACGCACGGTAACGCAAAGCGATTTTTGTGAGAATATTGTTCATCATAATAAATGGTAGAAAGAGTAATATTAAAAAAAGAGAGGTAATTGATACAGCTGTTTACCTTCGCGCAATGCGCAAATATGATTTAGAAGTAAGCTGTTCTTGACCTCTCTTTGTATCTTGAGTGCAAAGCTACGGATGCACTGTGTAGTCTTTCTGCGTAAAAGTAAGGAATTATCTGGAATCTGTGAAGAAAATGCGATTTTTATTTAATCTGTAAATAGATTGCGTTGTTATTTGACTATCTTTACGCATACATTTTTTAGAAGACAATAATTATGCCTGCAAAATATAACGTGCTTATCTTGGTGATGTGCGAGACGGCAGCTATTGTATGAGTAATAATGATATGATAAACACTTTATAGTATTAACTATGGATATTCTGACCCATTTCCGAACTATAGAAGAGTTGACAAAGACACTCTCGCGCGAGCAAAAACTGTTGAGCGAAATGTTTGAGAAGCGAAAGTTGATTAAGTTTCCGTTAGGGTTAGCTTTAGACCTTGTGGAAAACAACGAGAAGCGGCTGAAGCGACTTTTAGATTATGGCGTGTTAGTAAAAGCTGGCAATACTTTAGAGATTGAAAGCGACTACTTGAATTTCTTTGAAGAGGTGCTTGATGTCAATGAGGAAATCAGCGTGCTGAGTGTACAAGAATGTATTAATACGCTTAAGGAGCATATAGGATATTTCCTACAAGAAACCAACGTAAACCGAAGAGCTGGATATCAAGATACAGTGAGGCAACTCTTAAAAAAGACGGGATTCAGAACACTGAAAAATGTAGTCGATTTGAAGCGAAATATGGATAACGCTTATAAACAAGAGCCTAATTACGTAATTAAGAAGAAGAAACTACAAAATCTAGATGAGAAGAGTCACAGTATTCGTGCAATGATACGTGAGTGTGAAAAGCTGATGGATAATGAGCATGCTTTCTTCATTATGGCCAATGACCCTCACATGGCTAAGACTTGTAGCGATGTGAAACATGATTTTGTGGAGGCTTATCATGCGTTAATGGAAATAGACAGACAGATTATTATCTATATTAATCAGATAGATCAGCAGAATCAACTTTATAAGAAAATCCGTAAGTTGAAATATCTGCAAGATCAATTTCTTATTAAAACAGATACGAACATTGTACAAGTATTAGAAGAAAAAAATCCTTTGTGGATGGAGTCTCGTCAGTATAGCAAGATTCGTCTTTCACTTGAAATGCTTAGAGAGAATGATCAGATTGTGCAAATACTAAGAAAAATAGCGGAACGCAATGGCATTCAGAAAACTGCGCGTACAGAAGCCGAACCTCTTACAGATGAAGACTTACAGACTCATGTGCAGCGGTTGAAAGAGGTAGACCCAACGGAAGTGTGGAATGCGTTTTCTGCGTCGAGCTATAATTTGTTTGATTTTATTCTGAAATACGATTATAATAGTAAGCGTGATATTGAAGATCATGCCGCTCTTTTCTGTCAGTTAGTTATTCTGCATCCAGAAGAATGCCGTATGACTGGTAAATATGCAACTTATCAAGATATTGAATACCCTATAATTTATGCGAAATAATACACAAATAATATATGAGAAACTGAGTCGTGGAGAATTCCTATCAGTTGATAGTACAGAGCCTTCTATCCGTCATTTGTATGAAGATTTAGAGGAGAATGTAGATGAATATACTGATTTCTTTAAAGAAATAGGCCTCAAGTTAGAATCTGGTAATGGATATTTCTATTTCTCACGTATAGGTGAGAGTAAACAGGCTATAGAACAAAAATTAGAGAGTTTTTCTAAGTGGATTGATTATCTCGACTTTCTAAAGTGTTATAATCAGTCGTTTACCGCTGGCTATCAGTTCAGAAAAAGTAATCTTACAGAGCAAATAAGTTTGGATATTGAATTGAAAGAGAAAGCCGGACATCTATTTAAAAAATATGGTGCAGACTCTAATCTTGAGATTGTGAATAAACTACTTGGGGAGATGCTTAACATGGGGTTCGCCGAGTGTATTAGCGAACAAGATGAGACTTATAAAATAACTTCTGCTTTTCATTATGCAGAGGAATTGGTTAATATGATTCAAATAGCTAACGAAGATGAAGTACCTGAATAAGATTATTTTTATCAATAGTGCCAATATACCGTATGCAGAGATTTCGGTGGATGGTAACGTGCATTTTACAGGAACTCAAGGTGTGGGTAAAAGTACAGTGCTAAGAGCATTGTTGTTTTTCTACAATGCCGACAAGCAGAGGCTGGGTATTCAGCAAGGACAGAAGTCGTTCGATGAATTCTATTTTCGTCAGTCTAACTCATACATTCTATACGAAGTGATGCGTGATAATGGCGCATATACTATATTGGTAAGTAGGTATCAGGGGCGTGCGTCATGGAGGTTTATTGATGCTCCTTATCAACGTGATTGGCTTATCGATGACAATAAGCAAGTTTTTGGAGACTGGGTGAAGATACGTGAGCATATAGATAAGAATATATCAGTATCTGCTCGTATCGACTCTGGCGTAATGTTTAAGGATATTATTTTCGGCAATACTCATGATTCTAAGTATACGCGTTATGCCATTGTGCAAAGTTCCCATTACCAGAATATTCCAAGAAGCATTCAGAATGTGTTCCTAAATACTAAATTGGATGCAGACTTTGTGAAAAATACCATTATTCAGTCTATGGCCGACGAGGATTTACCTATTGATTTGCAAACTTACCGTAGGTTGGTAACTGGCTTTGAACGCGAGTATGATGAAATAGATTGTTGGTTCCGCCAAACGCGTGAAGGTAAGTATCCTGTGCGCCAATTGGCATTGAAGATAGCAGAGCAAGGGCGAACAATCAGTGCTTTTGATATGCAGTTGGTAGACTTATGGCGTATGCTGAATTATGCTGTGAACGACAGTGAATATCAGATTCCTCTTTTAGAAGAAGAGAACACAGAAGTAAAACAGAATATCGAAAAGGAGCGCAACAGAGAGAAAGAACTATCTGCCAACTATAATAAGGATAAAGATTCGCTTAATCAGGAGCTTGGTGGTAAGAAATCTAAGTTGAATGAAATAGCAGAAGCCAAGAAGCAATTCGAGTTGAAAGGTATAGAAGCTATGCTTGCACTTGCCGCTCGTGAAGAATCAATCAAGCAAGAAACTGCTGATAAGCAAATGCTGCTGGATGATCTTTTGAAAACCAATGCTTCAATAGAAGAGAAATATAAGATAGCTCGTGATAAGTTGGATAACGCTAGACAAGAATTCGTGAATAATCAGAAAGAAGCTTATTATAAGAAACAAGATTCTATGCAGGTAGAGCGCAATCGTCTTGATAAGGAAAAAACGAAAAGCCGTAATCAGATAATGGAAGCGTTCGATAATTGGCGACATGAGTCTGATGATCGTTTGCAGATGTTGCAAGCCGAACGACATAGGGCAGAAGATGCTCAGAAAGAACTTCGGCGGTGGCATCCTAAAGCAGATGAAATTAAGCAAGTTACAGAGTTACTAAGACAACTTGAATTAGAAGAGAAAGAGAATGCAGCACAGCAGAACGTAGTTAAAAGTAGGATTGACCAAGTTACTACAGAATATGATATGCACGAGGCGCAACTGAAGCAGGCTTCACAGCGTGAGCAAGAACTACTGGAAGAAGAACGTACGAAATATTCTCAGCAAATTACAAAAATTGATGATTTGTTGTCTCGTCTTGAGGGGTCTCTTTATCAATGGCTTTGTAATAATACCAGTGGATGGGAAGAAACGATAGGAAAGGTAGTCGATGAGGAACGGATTCTTTATGCACAAGGACTTGAACCCGAAATGGACCTTACAAGCGGTAGTTTATTTGGAGTCAAACTGAATTTGGATTGTATTGATGCAGTGCATCGTACACCTGATGAATATAGAACTGAGAAGAAAAAACTAGAAGAACAACTGCAACAGGTAAAACATAGACTTGCCCAATTGCCCATTGCCCTAGAAGAAGAAATCGCTAAACTTAAAAAGAAGTACCTTTCGTTGCTCAATCCATATCGTCAGGAATCTACTTCTTTAAAGGTGGCAGCAGAGCAGATTCCTATTAAACGTCAGAATCTGCAGAATCAGCAGCATAAGCTAGAGATGGAGGAACAAGAACTAATCGAAAAGGAAAAAGAGGTACGCGACCGTACTTTTTACGAAGCTCTTCTTGCGGAACAATCAGAAAAAGATGACCGTGAAAAGAAAGAGAACAAACGCAAAAAGGAACTTAGGGATATAGAGTTGTCTTTTAATAAATTGTCAAAAGCTCTAGATGATGAATTGCGTAAGTTTAAGAAAGAATTAGAGTCTGAAGCTGTTGTCCGGAATAAGGAATACGATGATCAAAAGATTCAATTAGAAGAACAGCAGAAAGCAGAACTTGCAGGAAAAGGTGTAGATGTTAATCTTCTAGGCCAATATCGTAAAGCAATATATGAGCTCAAGAAACTATTGGAGAAGATTGATAAAGAACGTAACACTGTTATTCAGTATCGTTTGACGGAACAGAATCTATTTGCTATGGAACCTGAGATAAGAGCGGCTATTAAGGATATAGAGCAGCAACTTATAATGCTGCGCCAACGTTATGAAGATAAGCGGATTCGAATAGAGAAGAGGCGTTTGGGAATGGAAGAACGTCTGAAAGTTATTCAGAAAGATTTATCGCATAGAAAAGACGGATTGGAACTTTATCGTCAAATGGTAGAGCATGAGCGTTTGGTGTCAGATTCTTTATTATCGGACGATAAGTCTATACCGAGTGCGCTAGATTGTCGGCAATTGATTGCACAGCTAAGAGGAACTGTAAATCATAAGCGTGAATCGATAGAACGATTGAAGGAACTTGTTGTGAATTTTAATCGTAATTTTAAACCTCAGAATGCCTTCAATTTTAATACAATGCCTCGTACTGATAATGATTATTTTCAGATTGCAATCAATTTACAGGATTTCATGGATAATAATAAGATAGAAGTGTTTCGTAGACGTACAAGCGAGCATTATAAAGATATTTTAGGGCGTATATCCACAGAAATTGGTGCTTTGATAAAACGCCGATCGGATGTAGATCGTGTGATACTTGATATCAATCGTGATTTCGTGGAGAAGAATTTTGCTGGTGTCATTAAGAGTATCGAACTGAGAGCAACCGAGTCGTCCGACAGACTAATGCAGTTGCTCATGTCTATTCATGATTATACTGTAGATAATGCCCTCTCTATAGGCGAACTGAACTTGTTTTCTAATGGAAACCGTGATGAGGTAAACCGCAAGGTGATTGATTATCTTAAAGAACTTTCGCATCGGTTGCTGAACGAACCCAACCGATTGGCTGTTTCTCTGGGCGACTCTTTCCGCTTACAGTTCCGTGTGAAAGAGAACGACAATGATACCAATTGGGTAGAGCGTATTAATAATGTGGGTTCCGATGGTACAGATATTCTTGTAAAAGCTATGGTTAATATCATGCTTATTAATGTGTTTAAGAAAAAAGCGGCCCGTAAGAGTGGAGATTTTATAGTGCATTGCATGATGGACGAGATAGGTCGTTTGCATCCCAATAATATTAAAGGTATATTACAGTTCGCTAATTCGCGCAATATCTACCTTATTAATAGTTCGCCTACATCTTATAATCCTTATGATTATCGGTATACCTATTTGCTGAGTAAGCATGGTGTAAAAACAAAGGTAGAGAAATTGATGAAACGAATTTAATAGAACTAAGATATGGCTATAAGTGCATCTGTACAGGCTTTGATAGCAGGAGAGCAAGTTGCAGGCTCAAAGTTGAGTGGCAAGTTGCTTGATGAACTGATGGCAGAAGGTTTGTTGTTGGTTGTTATTCATGGCTCTAGGAAATCATATCGTGCGCGTAATGTTGAGGCTTTGAAAAGGTATCTTATAGATAAAGACGAGAGCTACCGCATTTTAGAAGTAGATGCGGTAGAGTCTCGTGCTTCGTTGGCTGCAGATACCGGCAATTCAAAGTTGGTGACGGTTCGTTCATGTCCTGGTTTCCCTATAAATAGTTACGAACCTATAAATTGCTTGCTAAATGGCGAACATTTTATTGTGAATCCGCAGGAGGGTAGTTTTTTGTTTGTTACAGATTATGAAAGGTTTATCATTCCGAAAGATGTTGTTGTGATTGGAATAGAGAATATGGAAAACTTTAGACAGATTCGTAAGCAAAAGCCATTTTTTGAAGATTATCTAAAATTGCATGGTTTGCCAGAAAAGATAGTTTTTGTGTCTCGCTATCCTCAGTCTTTGGATCTTAGGAAGTGGCTTGTCTCTATACCTAATTATTATGTTCATTTTGGTGATTTTGATTTGGCTGGGATACATATTTTTCTCTCCGAGTTTCAGAAATACTTAGGAAAAGAGCGGTCTTCTTTGTTGATTCCACTTGATATTGAGCATCGTCTTAAATTGGGCTCAAGAAAACGATATGATGATCAGAGCAGTCATTTTAAGGATCTTTGTTCTGATAGTAATGATATTCAGCAATTGATAGAGTTTATTCATCGAGAAAGAAAAGGGTATGACCAAGAGGGTTTCATAAAAGATATTCTTACTGATGGAGATATTGGCAGCTGCCGTTGAGAGGCGAATTGCTTACAATTGTTTTTCTATCCATGCCATCAGTACGGCTACGGCATATTGCTGTTCTCCCTTGGTGAGTTCTCGTCCGGCGGGGATGTGATGCCATTTGTAGAAGCATCCTCGGCAACAGCAGCCGGTGGCGTGCTGGGCAAGGAACACTGGATGGCCTCGCATTGGTGTCTGCTTGCCGTCGTTCGGAATAACGGCTGGAGCGAGTCGTTTGGCGATGAAGTCTTCTGCGTGTCGGCGGATGGTGGGCAAACCTTTCTGGGAGATGTACTCTTTGTCTTTCTTTGTCAGATGAAATCGACTGCGGAAGTCGGACTTGGCTAGCCTTGCGAACAGGTCCGTCAAGTCGTACTTTTGGCAGACAGGAGATTCGAGTTCCTTTTCGTTATCTTCCGCTTCTTCTTGGAATAAGTCTAGTTGTATGTATTTATGTTGTTGGGTCATAGTTTTACACAAACAATTCGTTCTGCTTCCTGTCGCTGCATAGTGGTTTGAGTCGTTCCACCAGCATGTTGAGTCGTTCGCCTATGCCTCTTGCATGAACGGGACAAACCGAAACGCATCGCATGCAGCCTATGCAAAGCTCGTTGTTGTTTCCTTTATGGTTATCAAGAGAGATGGCTCCTGTAGGACACTGACTTGCGCAGGTTCCACAATCTGTGCAATTATCGTTAGCGGTAGGGAAGGGGCCTGTGCAACCTTGCTTATAAGGACGGTTGCCCGGTAATGTGAGAGGGGCGAAAGGCTTATTCCCCTTTATTTTTTCAAGAATAGTTGTTCCGAACGACGCTAATTCTTTGGCATCGATATCATCGGGTCTGCCCGTAGCGTACATACGGCAGATGCTATGTTCTGCAATGGCAGCTATAGCCGATATCACTTGGAAGCCAGCTTCTGTAGCCACGTCTTGCATCTCTACCAAAGCATCCTCGTATGCTCTGTTGCCATAAACAGCGATAATCACACATTTGGCTCCGTTGCTGATGACATTTTTCAATCGTTCTGTTGCCAATGCCGGCACACGTCCTGCATATACAGGCATTGAAATCACCACCAAGTCGTCTGCTTCGATATTTGGATAATTCAGATTCTCTTCTTGTGTGCAAAGCTCTGTAATGGTACTCTCTGCATCGAAACCCTTACAAAGGAATTCACTTGCACGGCACGTTCCTCCGGTGGGGCTGAATGTTATTTGGTGTATAGTCATATTGAATCAGGTGTAAGAATCATTGTCCCCATCAAAGCATTAATGTTCTGATGGGGACAACTGTTACATAGGCATAATCTTTTGTTGTACTGATTATTTATTGATATAATCCAGTATCTGTTCTGCGTGAATCTTGGTCTTGATTTCTTTTGGAGTGAAAATCTTCTCGATGATTCCATCTTCGTTCACTAGATAAGTGGTGCGAAGAATGCCGATGGTTTTGCGTCCGCAAGCTACTTTCTCTCCCCAGCAACCGAGTTCCTGTAGAAGGGTAGTCTCTGTATCTGCAATAAGAGGGAACTGCAAACCCTGAGCGTCTGCGAATTTCTTCTGAAGAGCCTGCTTATCCTTGCTCACACCGATAATGTCGTAACCGGCAGCTGCAAGTTCTTCCTTATGAGCTTGTAGCGAACAAGCTTCGGCAGTACATCCGCTGGTGTTAGCTTTGGGGTAGCTGTAAAGTACAATCTTGCGGCCACGATAGTCGCTTGCCTTAATCTCACGTCCGTCTTGGTCGATGCCAAGAACTTCTGGTATTTTATCTCCGATAGTCATGTTTTTTGTTTTTTAATTGTTGTTCTATTGAATTAAAACATAAAAGTGCCACAAATATTTTAAATTGCGGTACTTTTACCCGGAAAATCTTCAGAAAACTTTCCTTTTTTGAATGAATCGTTGTTTTTTTGTGTTTGTCTCGCTTTTAAGCGTCTTAATATCGATAGTAGTAGAGGCACTTATCTTGTGAAGGAAATGGGTTTTCCTACGCAACCATTAGGAGCTTGCACATGAATCAGTGCTCCGATGGTAGGAGCAATGTCGGTCATGAACGTCCGCTTGGTTGTAGCGCCATGCTTTATGCCCCATCCCATAAATACCAAAGGAATGTGCGTGTCGTATAGATTCCATGCGCCATGGTCGGTACCCTTCATTCCGTGTGTGTAGAAGTTGGGCTTCAGCACAATCTGTATGTCTCCGCTGCGTTCACGGTTGTAACCATTTACGATGCGATATTTTACTTCTTCGGGGATGCTCTCAGTCATTGTCTTTTCCATATCGCACGCATACAGTACACATGAGTCTTCCTTCAGAAAATCTACGACTGTCTGCTTTATTTTAGCGAAGTCCAAATGCTGATTCTTGATCACCTCGCGGTTGAAGAATACCTGATAATTCATCACGGTCTTTACTAAATCGCCTGTGTTAGGATACTCCTTAGCTAGCACTTCGTTCAGCTTCTTAGCTG
>ULIZ01087451.1_pt1 | contig 13233 bp, 17 predicted proteins | sample 1950601 | NCBI WGS metagenome assembly ULIZ01 (sample SAMEA4835456, study PRJEB28245) | human gut metagenome | biome: gut microbiome; material: fecal sample | place: Denmark | collected 2008 | reverse complement strand
TGGCTCTTCCGATTTTAGTTATGCGAACTGGCAACGGAGCGAATTGTCGTAAGAAGTCCAATGATGCCGTGGCTGCTTGCACTTGTCTGATGGTGAGCGTGGCTTCCCGCTTGGGCGCATGGCGCTGCTTCACAAGATAGCTGCCGTCATGCGTCTTGCATAACACTCTTAGGTCTGCCCATTTGAACAGACAGAGAGTGAGAATTTCTTCCATTGGCAGATCATGCGAGAGCTGCGTGAAGAAATACTGGAGTTGGCTGTCAGATAGTGACTGCCAATCTTTGGGGACTGATAAGTTAAATGTGTGTATCATGGCACAAAAATAACATCTGATTAGTAATTTGAGAAAGACAAAAATGACAAATAGTATATATAAACAATGGATTTTTTGTCATTATATTGGCACTTTGGATTTTAAGCAGTAATTTTGCAGATTATGAATCAGAACTTAAAGTTTGCCACTAATATAGAAGAACAAATCACCAAACTTGTTGAGAGAGGAATGGTGATAGAGGACATAGAGAAAGCCAAAGAAAACCTGTTGGATATAGGATATTTCCGATTAGGTTTTTACTGGTTTCCTTTTGAGAAATCATACCCACGTAAACAAAAAAGAGACCATATATTTAAAGATGGAACGAAGATTGACTATGCAATTCAGTTGTATTATTTTGACTTTGATTTGCGTAATTCTTTTCTCCGTTACATAAGTCGTGTAGAAATAAACTTCAGAACGAAGTTGATTTATATGGCTTCAAACAAGTATAAGGAGGATCCTTTTTGGTATGTTAACAGCAAATATGTTGAGAAGAGTTTCTTGAATAGTAAAGCCTTTCAAGATGCCATTCGTGATGCAAATACAGAAACGATTGTAAAACAAGACTTGAACAGATATTCCAGAAGCCACGCTCCTGCATGGAAAGTTCTTGAATATTTATCTTTTGGAGTAGTCATATCTCTGTTTGACAATCTTAAGGACGGTGGATTAAAACATGCAATATCAATGGAATATGGTATGGGCTCTTCCACTCAGTTCTCCAACTATATGAATACCATTCGTCGTTTGAGGAATTTCTGCGCCCATGGCAAAGTCCTTTACGATACAAACCTTCCTGTAGCAATAAGTAATGGACCTGCAGGAGATTTGGGCAGTCGTAAGACCATGCTATCCGGAGCATATTATATACTGAAGTATATCCTCGGTAAGGTATCAACCAACCGTCAGCACGATTTAGTAGACGATATGCGTAGGGCGTTTGACAATGTTGAATTTGAAATCGTAAAGAAGATTATTTGTGATAATTCAGGATTTGACATTAACACGTTATAAGAAAAAAATAGTTTAGTTGATAAACAAAGATATAAAAAGTTTGTTATTTCAAAAATTCGTTGTATCTTTGCAACGGATTAAGCCAGTGCACTTGATATGCTATATGCTATCATACTGCACTATAAAAGAAACTGACAAGGGGATTGGCAATGCCAACCCCTTATTTTTTTGTTTAGAAAAAGTAGCCTCCTGCTTGCTTTTTATTTTTATATCCATGGTCTTCAAAGAGTTTGGCGGTGTCAGACTGTTTCCATTCAGCGAATACGCTGCCCTTGGCTAAACGTATGCTGTTCACTATGTCGATGATGCTTGGTATCGGGTATTCACGGTCAGTTATGCCCTCGACTTTGAAGATGTTGTTCCAGAAGGAGTTGGCAATTTCGATGTTGTATTTGATGGGAGCCGAGTTCTTCAGTTTTGCTTCCTTGGCGATGCCGATGAGTTGCTTGATGTTGAACCATTTACCTTTGAAAAGAGCTGCATAGTACGGTATTGGATAATACGTGCTGTCGGGAGTGGGAACACGGGAAATTATGGCAAACTTCTTGATTTTCTTTGAACGAGTCTGGAAGTCGGTCAATGGGGCTTGCGGATTGAGGAGTTCGATGCGCTCGATGTTTTCGGGGCTGACGGTATTGCGCCAGTTTGCATATAGGATATAAGGAATGATGCCGTTTTTGTCAGCCGGTGCAAAGCGGACGTAACACGCCTGTTTGCGCACGATGCGGACAATGCGACTGGCATCCTCATTGAGGATGATCACACTGACGCAGAAGCCGAAGTGCTTGAAGTCCTGGCACACACCGAGGAAGTAACTTGCGAGGTCGTTGTCCAGCATAAAGTCATCCACTTGCGCTTGCACTTGTGCGGTGGCAAGCCCCGTGTTATAGACAAGCCCACTGCCATAGCAGACTTCGGCATTGAACATCTGACAAGTGCTCATTGTCTCGCCAGACTCGATGAGGTCGATGATATTGTATGGCATCTGATTGTCACCTCCCCATGGGATGTACTTCATCTTATCGTTGATGATGACTGGTGCGATGTTGTGCTCCTCCTTGAATACTTCGGATGTCTTGGCGGTGAAGGCTGCAGAGGCGTGGGCACCAGGGATGGTGACAACGGATGTTGGTGGAATATATGAAAAATCGCTCATATCTTGCTTTTTTAGGGCAAAGATATGAGCGAATGGGAGGTGGGGAAAAGACAAGGCTAATTCTTAATTCCTTAGGAATTATATGCTTTTATATTAAAAGGCTAATCTTTAATGCGTGAAAATCAATCGTGGTTTATACGAAAAGTTCTAAAATAACGTTATTCCATTAAACCATCAGAAAAGCGATTGGTAAGAGGAAACGCTTTTTCATAATCACTTATTTGTTATGGCACATTATTCGTACAAACAGCGTTTCATTGTTTCGTAATTGTAAATTTCAATTTCTGGAGTCCTTTTTTGTATACATTGGCCAAGATGAGAAAATACTGTAGTTTCTCGCCTGAGTTCATTTTTTTGTAATATACTCAAATTCGCTTTCCGGTATTACATCCTTAAACAACGGGCCGCCGTCCTCATTATACACCATTCTTATATCGTCTGTCAGCGGAGAAATGACGTATGAGCAATACGTCTGATATGGGATGCTATTGAATTTGACCCAGTTGTCATCGCCTTTATCCAAAACATTTTCTACGTATATCCTGCTATGTTCATAAGAAGGCTTTGTCCACCCATTGCCTTTATAGATATTTCCTTCGCCATCTATGATATAGTTGTCTTCTGTCTCGTATTTGTTGTACGGGCACAGCTCCTGATACTCAATGTCGCTTTCTGACTTTACACTATTGTCGGTTGGAGTTTCCGTCTCTTTGACGAGTTTGTCTTGAACAATTTTGACGAGCAAATATTTGTGGCTATAGCCGTCAGCTGGCGGACTGGCAAGTGTAGTCATCTTTATCCGCAATTCATACTCATGCCCTTTTACATAAGTGAAACCCTCGATACGATATAGACTAAGATGTTCCCATTCACCATTTGGATTATCAAACTTTACAAGCATACATTCCTCTGGGGTAGAGTTAAATCCGTAACTTTCACCCGTTTCAGAAGAAACATATATTGTTATCTCCTTGACGGAATCTTTTTTCTAGTCATCATCGCTGCTGCAACTTGAAACAGCAAAAACTGCAAGTAGCAGGAATAAAAGGTTTAAAGTCTTTTTTATTTTACGTTTAATTGTACTACTTAGAATAAACGGTAGATTTTGAATATATTTCATGAATTATTGCATTTTTTCATTTCTTGTCACATTTCAAAATCTGTGGAATCTATCTTCAAGCACTTTCATATCCTCAATGAGTTCAATGAAAGAAGGTTTCTCTCCGAAAATCATGGAAGAGCACATACTTTTATAGTCAGCCTCCCATGCGCTGCGTATATCCTCACGAGGAACGAGAACGATGCGACGACGGATGTCTGGGGTGTAGTCCATACCACTAATGCTTGTGAATATCTCGCGATGATGACAAATGGACTCCCACAGTTCATCATCCTTTATGGCAGCCAAAGCAAAGTCTTTGTCCATCATACGAGAGAGGTCATAAAGATGTCTTGACTTGCGGTCGGCAATGACACCACGTCCCTCTACGGAAAACAACTCGTGCAAGAGGAATACCTTTTCAAGGAAAGTCTTGCTTGCAAGAGCTGTTGCCACCTTGCTATCGACAATTGTTGTCTGTATGGTAGGAAACACGCCCTCGACCATACTGTTGATATGTGTTTGCTCGTTTGGCTCCAGCAAAGACCTTGCTCCAATCTCCAACATCACTATTGGCGAAAGGTATTCAGACGGCTCAGCCCAAGCACTCTTATACCTCACGAAAATCTTTCTCGGTTCTGGATATGTGCTATCGCCCTCACCGTCTGGCTCAGACTCGATTTTGCAAAAGTCCTGCAAACCATATTTCTCGACAGTCTCCTGCAATGCCTGGCAAAACGTGTCTTTGACAAATAGCGAAGAAGCCTTGCGCAGTTTCTTTATCTGCTTCTTCGTCAAGTCGCCCTCGAACCCAAACAAAGAGCGGTCGACAGCCAAATCAATGTCTTCAGAGAAACGCTCAATAAGATGCCAGACCTTGCTCAAAGATGTGCCACCTTTGAAGATGAGTTTATCAGCAAAAGGCAAGTCGAAAACGATTTGCAGAATATTAGAAACCCACAAGTCCTTCTCTATAGCCTGTGGAGGCAACCCGCATCGTGCAGATGCTTGTTGAAGCACACGTCGTTGGTCGTCAAACGAAAGTTCAAAGAATTTATTCATAAGCGTTTTGTACAATTTTTCTAATCCATACAGGCATCAGTTTCAAGTCGACAAGCACATCTTCTTTCTTCTCCTGTCTCAATAAGTGGTAAATATGATCCGTCTGTTTAGTAGTAACATTGACGTTCTTTATCGACTTTAGAGCAGAATTAACCAACATGGCAAGTCGGTTCGTAAAAGCCAAGTTGCGTGGAGCCGTATTCTTAAATGTGATAGATCTATTCCCTGACACTGATATTCTGCGCGACTTTCCATTTGTGAGGAAAACACTATTCAACGGAACCTGTGTAGAAAGTCCAAGAACATTCAGCGCATAGTCGCCAGTGGGGACAATTTTGGAATGAGAGCGTTCAGCCAAGGCTTCAGCAATTTGGATGTCAGTAGGATAAATCACCCCTAATCCCAAAGTTTCGTCAATTTCGGGATAACAGTAAATTCCCTGTGCCACACGAATAATTACCCCGCTTTTTGTAAGCCTAAGCAAAGTCTGTCGGATAGCATCAGAAGAGCCAAAATCAAGGAAGTCATCGGCAAAGAAAATCTTTCCCCTACCAAATCCCTTTATCCTGTTTTCAATTTTATGAGCTATACTTTCCATGTCTAACCTTAATTTTGTCACAAAAATAGCAACTTTTTGTGACAAAATTAAGAAAAGGCTTAGAAAAGTAGCAATGTTTAACTAAAAAATGCCCGATACATATTCTATAAAACCACAAATATACAATATCAGCCATGCAAACACAAATGTTGATTTTGTTACAAAAAAAGATACTTCTTGTGACACACTACATATACACCTCCATCCCATTCACCCCAAATATACACACATCACGAAGCTGCCGGATTTCGTTGGAGTCAAGCAGCTTCATTCGTCTTGTGCCTTTTGATAAGGCGGGCTACGTCTCAGCATAACATTCAAGCGTTGCTTGATGTCCTGCCTTCAACTTGCACCGTCTTTGTAGAAGTCATATTTGGGGGAGATGCTGCGGTGCCAGGACTGGATCTCACCGTTGCGCGTCCATAGACGGATGTCGATGGGGTCGGGACTGGATAGGATTTTGCGGAGGGTGGTGATGTGGATTGATTGCATAACGATGGGCGTTGTTCTTTGTGTCCACCTTATCATCCTCGATGCGCACCATGTGCGGAATGGGTTCACCCTCGTAGAGAGCTAGGCACTCGGTGTAGCCCTGCAGCGAGGTGTTTGGCAAGTAGAACGACCAAAGCACCTGAAACGCGTTTTATCAATGTGTAGTTGTAAGCTATAGGGACATTACTCACTGTTGCAAAAAATGCTGAATATAGCCCCAAAACTGTGTCCTTTGATGAGTAATAGTGGGAATATTGAGGGCAAAATAAATACTTTTTCTTAAAATGGGCGTTTATCTTGAAGGAAAATGCTACCTTTGCATTGCAAATGCTTCATGTTCAGCAAACAACAGGAATGTTGGCTCTTGAATCAGAGTTCACTATTTGTGATAGCTATAAAAGAACTCTCTGGTCGGCAGCGTGAAGCAGTAAGGCATTTATCTTGAATTTCAACAAACTATTGATACAAAGGAAAAATGAAAAAACACGGCGTTATGTTATTCACATTCGTTGTTCTATTTTTGACCTTAGGCTGTGATTTGGCTTATGGTCAGGGAGAAGAGGGGAATGAGAAAGAAGAGGTTACGGTGACATTGAACTTTTCGCAAAAGGGGGCATTTGGATTGAAAAAAAATAGCAATAATAATAAAGGTGAATCAACCGATGTTACTTTTAAAGTTCAAGATTTATCCGTCTCATTACGTGGAATGATATGTTATCATGAAGGGGAAAACACTTATCTCAGATTAGACGGTTATGTTTATGATCAAGGACAGATAAATATTTCTGTACCAAAGAATGATGCGATAAAGAATATTAGTATAACGGCAAAAAAAGATGAATACTCAAAGTTTACGGTATCATACATGCATAACCAACAAGAACGTTCAAATAAATTTGATAAGAAGAACCCCAAAGAGCCTATCCAAGTTAATGGGATTGACAGTGACCACATCATATTGACTCCTCAAAAGAATGAAAAACTGTATCTTATTCAAATCACCCTAACCATCACCCGCCCCAAGCTCGACGCTACGCTTGACGAGAAAGGCGAGAATGTAGAGAGCACAATTAGTGGAATCGCTGGTGCGAACAAGACGTTGGCTCTGAATCGCACATTCAACCCCTCTCAGTTGTATACCATGTGTCTGCCCTTCGACCTGAGCAAGGATATGATAACGGAGATTTTCGGCAACGAAACGAAGGTGTTTTTGTATGACGGATACCAGAACGGAGAACTGTCGTTCTCTACTGTGAAAGAGGGCGTGTTGAATGCCGGCATGCCGTTTCTGATGCGGTCCGAATATTATGTGGAGCAGCCAACGTTTGCGGGCGTCACAGTGGAGAGTACCACCGCACAGACTGTAGGTGGCGGCGAATGGGATCTCTGCGGCACTTTTGGATCACTCGAGTTGGTGGCAGACGGCACGCAACTGTTTCTGACGGCAGGCGGTACGCTGGCGAAACCGCTGGCTGATTCCCGGAAGATGAGAGGCTTCAGATGTTATCTGAAAAAGGCTGCCGGAACGGTGAACGGGAGTGCCCAGCTGCCCTCTGTGACTATCGACGGGGAGACGAACGCCATAAAGACCGCTGAGTATGCGGCACCAACAAGTGGTACAACCGCCTACTCGCTGTCGGGAATGAAACTGAATGCTGGTTGCAAGACTGCAAACGGCGGGATAATGATTATAGACGGAAAGAAATTCATCACAACGAACAGATAAAATAACGCAGAAGGAGAAAGAAATATGAGTAGCAGAATTTACGTAAAACCAGATATGAAGGTAATACCATTGGAGGCAGAAGGCTTGACACCGCTCTCGGCGAACGGTATAAAAATAAAGGTGCCTGATGTGATACAGGAACCGGGGGTGGATGCCGATAAGGCCTGTGCAAAAGACTTCGGCAGCAACATCTGGGAGACGGAATAAGAAACCTGCCCCCCCGATCAGAACATTTTTGGCGTCAAGCCTCCATGTCGCAAGAGTCCTGCCGCCAATCATGTCTGTATATGGCTTAAGAGGGTGTGTCATAATTGACTATGGTCATTTATGGTTCACCCTCCTTTTGTATATCGTTTAGCGAGAGCAAAACCAAAGTTTTTTATTTATTTTTGTTATATGGTGCCCCATTGTCTTAAAATTGCCATCCAGACACTCTACGAAACAGAAAATATGGCAAACACAGGCCCATTATACCGCCTTTTTCAACTTTCTACACATTTTCTTCAGATTGAAGGCAATGGCAAAGAAGGCAAAGTCCATTTCGACCTTGTCTTTTCCAAAATGTCTGAATCGTTTGTAGCCGTAGTCAGCCTTCATCTGCCCAAAGACCGCCTCTGGTTCGATGCACCTACGACCTCGATGCTTTATTCCATCCTCAGATGTCAGCCTTTCTGATGCTTTGCGCTTGTATTCCTTCAAGCGGTGATTGACTTCTATGACTCTGTTGCCTTTAGCCTTGAAACAAGATCCTCTAAGCGGGCATCCTTCGCAGTTTTGGGCTCTGTACCTTACGCTTTCCGTCTGGTATCCATTTGCTGTCTTGTCGAGCTTGGTGCCAATGCGTTCCATGTGCTGCCCCATCGGGCATACATAATAGTCTTGTTCGGCATTGTAGAAGAAACTGTCCTGATGAAATGGACTTGGAGCATAGTGCATACGCTGCTCCTTGTGGAACATGTTGTATTTGACGTAGGCCTCGATACCGTTCTCCTCCATAAAGCGGTAGTTTTCCTCAGAACCGTAGCCAGAGTCAGCAACCTCAGTACTTGCCAGATGTCCATAGCGTGCAGCAAAGGAGTACATGAATGGAATGTATGTCAGAGTGTCTGTGGGATTGGGGAACAAGGCGTAGTTGAGAATGAACTGATTCTCGGTGCCTATCTGCAGATTGTATCCAGGTTTGGTCTGTCCATTGTTCATCGCATCCTCCTTCATGCGCATGAAGGTGGCATCGGGGTCCGTCTTGCTGAAGGAGTTTCTCTTGCCGAGCGTTTCCTTCTTCTGTTCATAATCTGCAAGAGAGACCGCCTTTTTCTCTATCTCCTTTATCTGCTTCTTTTTCTCACGCAGTGCTTTCTTCGCCTCTTTTGCCTGTGGCGCCTCTTTCGATAACTCCTCTTTCAGACGTGATGTTATCTCGCAGATAATGGCTGGGGTTATCTCGATTGACTCGGTCTTGATTGCATTGTCCTGGGCTATAGCGTCGTCTACCTGAGACAGGAGCACGGCAAGCTGACGCTTGAGCTTGTCTATATTGCGTTCCACGTTCTTGCGCCAGACAAAGGTGTACTTGTTGGCCTTGGACTCTATCTTCGTGCCGTCGACATACTCCACATCAAGTGTGATAAAACCTTTCTCTGCCAACAGAAGAACCAACTGTGTGAACACGTTTGAAATCTCGTCTTTCACACGGTTGCGGAAGCGGTTGATGGTGATGAAGTCAGGCTTGTTGTAGCCTGCAAGCCAAATAAAGTGGATATCGCGTTTTAGCAATTCCTCTATGCGGCGACAAGAATAAATATTGTTCATGTAGGCGTAGATGATCACCTTGAGCATCATACGGGGATAGAATGCATTACGCCCTTTTACATGATAAAGTTTCAATATGTTGCTGATATCAATCTTGTCAAGCACCTTGTCGATAATGCGTACTGGAGCGTCATCGGCGATATCTTCGTCGATTCTTGAAGGAAAAAGCAGGATTTCCTTGCTTAGATTGGGAATAAATTGTACCTTTGACATATTAGAAATTTCTTTCCATAAAGGTACAAAAAAAATATGGAATAGCAAAGCCCGAGCTTGTGAAAGTTCGGGCTTTGTGATATTTTAAAAGAGGGTGTGAATTTTGACACACCCCCTTAAGTCGTTTATATAGGTGATTAACTGATATTCCCAAAATATCTTGGGATGGGCAAAAGAAATAAATGAGGAAGACTATGCATCCCTTTATTGATTCATTCAATATCAAATCCCATGTCTCGCACAAGTTGCTTGACAACATTGACTTTGACGGTTGAAGCATCCTCTTTATCATAGAGAAGAAGGAAAACCACATGACCGTTTTCCACATCTGTAAAGACATTGAAAGTAATGACCCTTGCTCCACCAGATTAACCTTTGCCTTTAGCTTTGATAGCCATACGGATTTTGCGTATGTTTTTTGTAATCTCATCGCCTTGCAAAGGATTGTTCTTAATGCTTTCAAGAAACTCCTTGTAGTCTTTTTTAAAACTTGGATATTTTTTAGCGAGACGTTTTGCTTCTTTTGCGAAGTCGTCAGTAACCGATACTGTAATATTACAACTCATCGAGCAAACTATCAGCAGATTGAAGTTTACGTTTTCCGTCAATGGCTTCCTTTACCTCCGTCAAAGCGTTTCTGAGTTCTTTCATCAAGTCGCGAGGTGCGTCAATGGTATCACTTCCGTCATCTGGTAAGATGCGGAAACTGCCAGCACGCGATTTTAGGACTACGTGCTCTCCTGCTTTTGCCAAATTCAGATACTTAGTCTGATTAGTGCGAAAGTCTCTTGTGCTAACTACAACCATAATTCAATATATTTGTTTACGATGCAAAGAAAGTGCAAAAATCCGATTGAGCGAATGAAGAGAGAATTTATTCTCACTCCTGAGCGTGAGGATTTTATCCAAACCGAATGCAGAATATCAAGCTTGCTTGAATATTATGCTGAGGTGCAGCCTTTCTTATGCAAAGAAAGTGCAAACCGAGAGCAGAATGAAATGAATGTATTTATTTCTTATGCCGAGGTGCAGCCTTTCTTATGCAAAGAAAGTGCAAACCGAGAGCAGAATGAAATGAATGTATTTATTTCTTATGCCGAGGTGCAGCCTTTCTTATGCAAAGATACGCTTTTTATTGAAACAACAATCGAAATGGTAGCCAATTAACATTATTTGGTAGCCAATCACATATACACCTCAATCCCATTCACCTCAAATATACACATATCACTAAGCTGCCGTTCGTTAGAGTCCAGTGGCTTCATTCGTCTTATGTATTTTTAAATAAGGTAGGCTGAATAGTTACAGCATCAAAAGCCTCTACAAATTTTTCATAATCTCCCATAAGCCTAAAGTTTGTATTGTGAAAGTCAATATTAATCTGTCGAAGACAAATCAAGCAAGAAATCATAGATGCTGATAATCTGAATTCCATCATCATCGCTCCACGATTTTGTATGCTCACCAACGATAAGGAGTTTACGGAAAGAATCACTCACTAAGCGCAAGGAACGTTTCTCCTGCTCCATTTTGTCGGCATCAGGCATTCTCCAAGCCGATTGTATGTAAATGCGTTGGCTACCTTTATTGCAGACGAAATCAACTTCAAGTGTGACACGGATATTTTGTCCCTTATCGTTTCTAACCCTTTGAGCAACGTTGCCAACATCAACAAGCCAACCACGCATACGCATTTCATTATAGATGACATTCTCCATGATGTGGGTAGGCTCTGTTTGTCGGAAAGAAATGATAGAGTTGCGCAAACCGATATCTTGATAATAGTATTTTGATAGCGAGCCGATGTACTTGCGTCCTTTAATGTCATATCGCTCAGACTTCTCAATAAGGAAAGCATCTTGCATATATCCAAGATATACGGAAACCGTCTTGTCCGTGATATTCTGAACGTTGCTTACAGACTTGAAAGTGTTGGCAATATTAAGAGCATTGACAGGTGCGCCTATGCTTGAAGCCACAGTCTTTGAAAGCTCTTCAAATTCAGGTTTTAAGGTAATGTCATTACGCTCATATATGTCACGGAGATACACGGTACGGTATAGCCTACGCAAGAAATCGGATTTCTTGTCATCGCCAATTTGAGTTAAGAGTTGTGGAAGTCCACCAAACATAATGTATTCAGACCACGCATCTTCCTTTGAACCAGGAAAAACAGACATAAATTCCTTGAATGACAAAGGCCAAACATGGATTTCATCACCACGCCCACGGAACTCTGTCACCACATCAGATGAAAGGAAGCGTGAATTAGAGCCTGTAACATAAACATCAGTGCCTTCAGTTACCGAGAGAGTGGAAAGAACCTCAACAAAATCATTCACTTCCTGTACCTCGTCAATAATGATGTAGTATGTTTCATCGTCTTTCATTTCCTTTTCTACCCAATCAAGTAAATAGTCAGGGTCTTTGAATGGCTTGTTCTTTCGACTCTCCATATCAATAATTATGATATGGTCTTCCTTAATACCATCATCCAACAGGTGCTGTCGGAAAAGCTTCTTTAGCAAGAAAGACTTTCCAGAACGTCTTAATCCTGTTATAATTTTAATCAATCCGTTGCCTTTAGAACGAATCAATTGGTCGATATAAGTGCTTCTGTTAACTATCATCCATTCCGAAAAAGTGGTACATGTTCCACTTTTTCGGAACAAAGGTAATACTTTTCTTTTAAAAGGAAGACTGTTTTTTTTAGGAATTTGACAATTTTAGCCAAATTCGCTACTCTACATATACACCTCAATTCCATTCACCTCAAATATACATACATCTCGAAGCTGCCGGATTTCGTTGGAGTCCAGCAGTTTCATTTCCAAATGGTATTGATTGCCTATGTAAGCGAAGTCACGTCCGAAAGTCATAAATGGCGCAGGAAAAGGAAAAGAGGGGGGTAGGGGGAGGTTACATAATTACTTTCAATTTGGAAGGAATCAGAAAATTGTTTAGCTTTGTAAGAAAATAAAATCAGATAAGATGGGAACAGAATTAATACCACAGGACGGCGAAACAATAATTTGCCTAAAAGTAGGCAAAATAGATAGGGAAGATTTGTATGAGATGACACGCAAGTATTGGAAAATGAGTTTGCAAAGGGCATCAAAAGCAAATCATGTCCTTGCCGTTGTGGATGGTATCGTAAAAGAAGACTATATCCCTCAAGATTGGAAATATACAGACAATCCAAAGTATGAGGGACGTATTGAATTTGTAGGGAATAAATGTTTGAATTCTCCTTACGTATGGAAAAGCGTGGTTTCTTTCTATGGGAAGAGCCAGAATCCGGTAAAGTATATTAATATGTAATCGCTCCATGCCATATTCTACATTTCGGGGAAAGCCTGTAACAGTTTATCAGGAATTTTATCAGGAACTTTCTTTATCGGTTCTCGCTTGTGCGCTTCGATAGCTTTCTGTATTTCCCCTAGCATAAAGTCGATGAATGGTCCGGAGTCGGCAGCATTGCTACTGGCAGTAATTGCGTCGTAATATTGCTGCTGGTTGGCATACACCATGTTTTCCATCGGCTTACTTCACTACTTCACCATAATGACCGTTTGTATGTAAAATTGGGCACGCTGCTTGCCCAACCGGGGCACGATGCTTGCCCATCATGGGCAACGTGCTTGCCCCAGTTGGGCAGAATCTGTGTCAGACGTCTGCCCAATAAGTTAACCCCAAACGGTCATTAGGACGTTTACTCTATTTTTTATGACTGCTTGCTGCCTTTTGC
>ULIZ01005758.1_pt1 | contig 13268 bp, 9 predicted proteins | sample 1950601 | NCBI WGS metagenome assembly ULIZ01 (sample SAMEA4835456, study PRJEB28245) | human gut metagenome | biome: gut microbiome; material: fecal sample | place: Denmark | collected 2008 | reverse complement strand
TCTTCAGCAACTCATTTACAAAATTATCAATCCGTTGATACACGGAATGATAAAAGTAGGCATTACACCTAACGTGGTAACTACCATCGGTTTCTTAGGAAATCTGGCAGGAGCCATCATGTTGGTATACGCTGCCGCACAGGCACCCGAATCGCCATACTATCTCATCGGATGGGCAGGAGCCGTTATCATTCTGTCGTCTCTGTTCGATATGATGGACGGACAGGTAGCACGCATCGGCGGCATGGCATCAACTTTCGGAGCGATGTACGACTCTGTACTCGACCGCTACAGCGAACTTGTTACCTTGGGAGGTATCACTTTCTGCCTCATCCAGCACGGTTATCTGGCAGGAGCAGTCATCACCTTCGCTGCACTGATTGGCTCGCTGATGGTAAGCTACGTAAGAGCACGTGCCGAAGGCCTCGGCTTAGAGTGCAAGATAGGATTCATGCAGCGTCCGGAACGTGTGGTTCTTACCAGCGTTGGCCTTTTGGCTTGCGGCATCACTGCATGTAACTGCCCCGACTTGAGCTTCGACCCAATGCTTATCTTGATTGTTCCGATGGCATTCATCGCTATATTCGCCAACATCACGGCTTTTGCCCGCATAGAATACAGCCGCCGTCAGCTTATCAATAAGAAATAACTATTTTACAGAAATGACTAACCTACTGAACAACAACCGCCCGTCTACCTACGAGATGGTTACACTCTTGGTATGCCTTGCCCTGTGGATATGCGTAACCGCTACTTTTGTGGGCCTGCGCCCCGAACATATAGCGCTATGCGTACTTATCAGCGCACTCTTTCTTCTTAGCAAGACTACACGTAAGTTGGTAGTGGCACTATTGCCATTCGCCATCTTCGGCATCTCGTACGACTGGATGCGCATTGTGCCCAACTATGAGGTAAACCAAATCGACGTAAAAGGTTTATACGAAGCAGAGAAACATTTGTTTGGCATAGCTACAGCCGAAGGCGTACTTACACCCAACGAATTCTTCCACACCCACAACTGCAGTGCGATGGATTTCATGGCAGGAGTATTCTATTTGTGCTGGGTTCCGGTTCCTATTTTATTCGGACTGGGATTATACTTTGCTCGCCAGCGTAAGGTATATCTTCACTTTGCTTTGGTATTCTTATTCGTCAATCTTATAGGCTTTACCGGATATTACATTCATCCGGCGGCTCCACCTTGGTACGTCATGAAGTACGGCTTCGAGGCTATACTGAACACTCCGGGCGATGTAGCTGGTCTAGGCAAATTCGATGCAATGACCGGATGGAACGTATTCGAAGGCTTGTACGGACGAAACGCCAATGTATTTGCCGCGGTACCGTCGCTGCACTCGGCATATATGGTAGTGGCGCTGTTTTATTCATTCCGCGCACGATGCGCCAACTGGCTACGCATAGTGTTCGCCATCATTATGGCTGGCATTTGGTTTACAGCGGTTTACACAGCGCATCATTATATTATCGATGTAACATTAGGTATTGTTTGTGCTCTGCTGGGCATTGTTTTATTCGAAAAGGCGCTGATGCGTATTCCGGCATTCGCTCGTTTTATGCAGCGTTACACGGAGTATATTGATTGAGTTTTCATTTACGAATGATTATTATAAAAGCTTCGGCTCTCTCTGCTTTTGAGGAGGCCGAAGCTTTTTTTAAAGTATCTAAAACTATATATAAAATAGCGATAGTAAATTTATCGCACACTATTCAGAGCGCAAAACCAACTAAAAAAGAATGTAAGAAGCCTATCAACCATTCGCATATTGCAGACCTGCGATTCGCATATTGCAGGTTGGCAACTCGCATTCTTTTTATTTTTCACCGCATTGTTTTTTTAGCACGTCCAGAATGTGCTGTAGAGCCGATTTTATTGAATATTATACGATCATAAATCTAAAACAAGCGATAAGCATTCTGCGTACATTTAGTAAAAGCATATTACATCAACATAATGCTTTAATTTCAGAGAATATAAGTGCATTACATGTTTGAATACCACTATAGCCTACTCAATTGCTTCAAAGCATATAACGGACATACACTGACGTGTCTTACCGCCTGATTATCATCTTTGTCTACATATTCAAACTCTCCAAAATTTTCAAGAGAGCACCTTATGGCTTCAGTTAAATGCTTCTCTCGCATAAACATCCACAGGCTTTTCATGCCACCTTGCGTGCCCGATTTTATTTCTATAGGTGTCACTTTCAGATTACGTATATCAAGATAGTCTACTTCAGCCACACTGTTTCCCGTTTTTTCCCAATAATACATTTTCTGACGCTGGACCGCTGGCTTATAACGCATAATCTCAAGTCCGGCAACCATCTCGGCCAAACCACCTTTGTTTACGAGTTCTTGTGGACTGCCTGTCATAATCAGTTCTATCAGCTGCTGCGACAAGTTTCCTTCAAGCTGTAATACAGAGAGCAATAGTCCGGAATCGAGAAACAAAAGTTTGAATTTATCCTCATCGGCTTCCGCATCAAGAGGTACACCATTACCAGATGTAGCCACTACCGGAGTAACAATACCTGCAAGTGTAAGCAAACGAATGGCTTCCCTAATCTGAGCACTTCTGTAATCGGAAGATATTTGCCTGAACGTAAGTTTCTCTCCTATTTGATGACAGACACCTCTCATGGTTACTCGAAGTAAATCTGGATTGGCTCTTTTTTTATACTTACTGAAATCGTCTTCGTAAGTCAATACAATATCCTCCTGAATCTGACGATAATTGATGAAGTTCCTTGTCTTAACCCAAGCCAATACAGCTTCTGGCATACCACCAACCAAAAGATATATACGGAACAATTCTACGAGTTTGTTATGAAACGCCGTATCAAGCGGATGCTGACAATCGGCTTTTCCACACATTTCAATCAGACCATACTCTTGATTAGCTACCAAAAACTCATCAAATGTCATAGGATACATAAACATAGAATGAATTCTACCTACACCGAATGTAGGCAGTTCTTGCAATGTAAATTCAAGCAACGAACCAGCGGCTATCACATGAAGTTCGGGATAGTCTTCCTTAAAGAAACGAAGTGCCATTATGGCTTCGGGGCATTCTTGTATTTCATCCAAGAACAGAAGGGTTTTGCCTTCCTCTATGGGGACATTTATATAATTAGCTATTTTCTGACATATAAGATGTACGTCTATATCACCTTGAAAAAATTCTTTTATCGCTTTATTGCGCTCAAAATTGACTTCTGCAAAATAAGTAAAGCAACTTCCTAAATGTTTGATTGCAGACGATTTTCCTACCTGTCTTGCTCCTCGTATTAATAGAGGTTTACGCATCGGATTTTCTTTCCAAGCAAGCAGTTGCTCATCAATATTTCTTCTTATATATTCCACCATAGCACAACTTTTTGATTATCAACCACAAATATAACAAACCTGCTCAAATACGACTAATAATTCGTCTTAAATCGCTCAAATACGACTAATAATTTGCGCTAAAGTGCTCTTTTCCGACAAATAATCAAAAGGAAAGGGGCTACCCGACAATGCGAATAGCCCCTTAGCCATGAGTTTATTTAACCTTAATTATCTTCCATAAAGGTGTTTTGCCGACGGAACGAAGATTACGTTCAATTCTGGATCCGGCATATCAGGATCGAGCGGGAACATCGGACGAACGATATTCTTATAAGGCAACTTCTTGAAGTCCTGGTCAACGCCTCCACGAGTCAAAGCCATTACCCAATCGCCCTTGATGCTGTACCAACGGTTTACCAAGTAACCTTGCTTAACCATTACGATATCCATCTTTTTAGGGTCGATGCCAGTGTCTTCCAAGTCGGGAGTCGGCGAAGAAGTACCAACTACTACGTATACACTACCAGTCTGGATGATGGCGATGTTCTGGTACCAACGATAAGCAGAAGAAGTCGATTCTTCTTTTTTCTGCTCCGGACTAACGTAAAGTACTTTACCCTTCAGTTTGATAGGCGGTTCGTATGAGTTGTCGGTCATAGCTCCTACCATGCCTTCTACCTCTGCGCCTACACCTGCCTTACGAGCAGTTTCTACCAACTCTTTTCCGGGGATAGAGCAGTACAACAGCTTCTTACCCTTAGACGACTTGAATTCGGGACGCTCTAATACACGTGCCAAAGTCCAAGTTACTTCGCCCGAACCACCAGCTCCGGGATTATCGCCCATATCACTGATGATAAACGGTTTCTTACGGCTGGCTACTGCCAAGTCGAGGCATTTCTCCAACGAATATCCAGGTGCCTCTAATGAGAACTGATGACGTACATCCCAGAACTTCTGAGCCAATTTCTTAGCTCCCTGCTCTACTTGAGCCTTATCGTCACCATATACCATTACTACACCTTGGTTACGAGGATCATCACCCCATACATATCCAATCCAAATACCTGCATCTATTACGCCAGGCATGGCTTCTACTTCGGGAACCAAATCATAAAGAGACTTAGCTGGTTCTACGCGTGTACTTGTCCATTCGCCAGACATCAGCACTGGAACGGGAACCCAAGCTTTGTAAGCCGGTTTTCCCTTTCCCGATTGCAGACGCTCTATCAGATTCTTCACTCCACGACGGTGCGATTCACGAGCGTCGTCGTGCGGAGCCTTACGATAAGTAGTAATCAAGTCAGAGTTCAAAGCTACCAACCACGACGGATTACCGTGCAAGTCCATTGTAGTGGTTACCATAGCATCGTTACCGATGATGCGGCGCACCTTTTCCATGAACTCACCTTCGGGGTCTTCTACACCTTCTACGCTACATGCTCCGTGGTTATAGAACCAAAAAGCATCGTAAGGCATGTTAGCCTTGATTTGTTCGAGCGCTTTTTCTACAAACGCATCGTACGACTCGCGAGTCACAGGTCCACGACCGCCGCCTCCACCAATAAGTGCTGGCAACCAAGTAGCCGATTTACCCAAGATTGAATCTGGATGCAAATAGTCGGGCATGCGCACCGGACGGCCAACGATGGGCTGACGGTTAGGCATGAACACACTGTTCTCTATCTGAATGCCCGCAATACCGATGCGCGGTTTCTTCTGCGCAGCAGCCTCTTGGCTAAAAGAGAAAGCGAGCAAGCAAGTGCTTAAAAATAGAAATGCTTTTTTCATGATTTCTCTGTATTATTATTTATTAGTGATTTCGCCCTTGCTTATATCAACTTCGGTCTGCGGGATAGGCAACAGTTCAGCACCCGGTTTGAAGTTCTTGAAGGTCTTAGAAGCCCATCCTACACGTACTATATCGAAGAAACGGAAGCCTTCCAAACCAAGTTCAAGACGTCTTTCGTTGATGATATCTTCGAACAGCTGTTCGCCTGTAGAAGTGATTTCGGGCAAGCCTGCTCTTTCTCTGATCTTTTTAAGATAGATACGTGCTTCACCTTCGGCATTAGTCTTAGCACAAGCTTCAGCGTAGTTCAAGTAAACTTCACCCAAACGAATCAACTTATGATTCAACGGCTGGTTGTTACCTCTGTTTTCTACACGTTCGCCCGGTTTCAAGTACAACTTACGGTTATAGAATCCGGTACGGTCGCTTGTAATAGGAACCACATCACCTTTAGCTTCTTTTTCAATCTTAACAGCTTCAGCGTTGCTAAGCAATGTAGCGTTCTTTCTGATTTGGTCGCCTGCACGGTCGTAAGCATCCGCCAAATCCTTAGTAGGCTGAGCACAACCATATCCGATAGTCATGTTACGCGGCATTGACATGATGACGTGACGGTTACCGTTATTTGTATTCCAGTATCCTTGTGTAGGAGAGTTATACATGTTCACTTCTAGGATAGATTCCTTGCAGTGTTCGCCTTCAAGACGAAACTGATATCCGTAGTCTTCTACCAATTCGTATTCGTTCAAATCTTTCAAGTTCTTGAAAGCCTTCTTCACTTCTTCGTACTTCTTTTCGTACAAGAACACGCGGGTCTGCATAGCATAAGCGGCACCCTTAGTGATACGGCCTGCATATTGCTCCATGTAGTTCTTGATTTGACTCTTAGAAGGCAACGCAGCGGCAGCATCTTCCAAGTCTTTCTCTATAACAGCGTATACTTGCTCTGGAGTAGAACGTCCCAAACGTTCGTGATCAAGAGTTAGAACTTCTGTATACAAAGGCACACCGCCGAAAGTCTTCACCAACTCAAAGTAAGAATAAGCACGGAGGAACTTAGCCTCAGCAATCATCTGCTCTTTATTATATGTATGGAACAAACTACCATCGGTATTCTCGAAATCGTGAATAACCGAATTTGCCTTATTGATGCACTGATAAGTCTGGAAATACTTATTATAGATTTCACCATGCTCGGTGGGGTACTGATAGTTTTCCATCAAAGCGAAAGTTGCAGCGTCGTTATCAGAACCACTGTAAGTGGCATTGTCCGACAATACTTCACCAAACGCCATCATTGACCAAGTATAACGGAAGTCTTTCATATCTGAATAAACAGCCGCTAAACGCAAGAAAGCTTGTCTTTCGTTTTCAATCTTTCCAGCTTCTACACTGCCCAGTGGATCTTGGTCTAAATCCACACAACTACTGAATAAGCATGTTGCCGCAATAGCAACACCAGTTAATATTTTAAAGTTAAACATGGTTCTCTAATTTAAAAAGTTATACTAATACCACCTGTAATGACTCTTGACTGCGGATAAATACCGTAATCAACACCTCTTGACAATGAAGTAGACTGACCTACTTCTGGGTCGATACCGCTATAGCCTGTGATAGTGAACAAGTTCTGTCCGCTAACGAACAAGCGTACATTCTGCAGCATGGCCTTCTTAACCAATGCCGATGGCAAGGTATAACCCAACTGAACGTTACGCAGACGGAGGTAAGAACCGTTTTCTACATAGCGGTCTGACAGACGTCCGTTGTTATTGGCGTCAGTTCCTGCCAAACGAGGAATGTTAGTGTTCGGGTTTTCCGGTGTCCAGTAGTTCAACAAAGCTCTATCTTTATTAGTGATATCTGTCAAGCTGTAAGTATACAGACGCATAGCGTTGAAAATATCGTTACCTAATGTACCACCCATCTGGATGTTCAAGTCGAAGCCTTTCCATGCGAAACCTAAGTTGATACCGTAAATTACATCAGGAATAGGGTTACCAATCATACGTTTGTCGTCGTCGTTCAACTTACCGTCGTTGTTAGTATCTACGAAGAGTACGTCTCCAAGTTCTGCATTAGGCTGGTAACCTGTCTTCTTCACTGCATTAAGTTGTTCTTGAGTCTGAATCAAACCGTCGGTTACATATCCGTAGAAAGCACCGATAGGCAAACCTTCGTTAGTATAAGTAGCATTCATACCACGCAAAGAACCCGAAGCGATAGGAGTACCACCGTTCAACTTGGTCATACGGTTGCGGATAGTAGAGAGGTTGAATCCTAAGCTGTATTCAAAGTCATCCTTACGGTCTCTCCATTCCATGTTGATTTCAATACCACGGTTATTTGCCGCACCGATATTAGTCACGGTATTTTCTACATAACCCATGTACTTAGGCATAGGAGCTGCCAACAACATGTCTTTAGTAGTCTTATCGTAGTATTCTAGGCTGAACATCAGTCGGTTGTTGAAGAATGTAGCGTCAAGACCGATGTTAGTAGATTCTGTAGTTTCCCACTTGATGTTAGGATTACCCAAACGACGTACGGCGATACCCTGATACAATGTTTCGTTAGAACCTGCACCGAACAAAGCTCCGTACTGTTTCCACAATGACAACAAGCTAAGGTTCAAGTTGCTACCGATATTCTGGTTACCAATCTGACCCCAACCAGCACGCAGTTTCAATGAAGAAATCCAATCGGCATGTAAGTTCTTGAAAAACTTTTCATTGTTGATTCTCCATCCCAAAGCGAATGATGGGAAGTTACCCCAACGGTTGTCTTTAGAGAACTTAGAAGAACCGTCGCGACGGAAAGTAGCTGTAACCAAATAACGGCCATCATATTCATAGTGCAAACGTCCCAAGTAAGAGATCATACCATACTGAGAACCGCTGTTGCTACCTGTAGTCTTGCTGCTATCAAGTGTAGTATCAATAAAGTGCAAGTTAGATGATTCACCGATAAAGTCACGTCCTATCAATCCTAACGATTCTGTCTTTCCCCATTCGTTAGTGTAACCTACCAACAAGTTAAGTTCGTGCTTTTCGGCAATGGTAGTGATGTAAGACAATGTATTTTCGAAAGTGTAGTAGTTTCCGTTAAACTGACTCTTTGACAAATAGCTTTCGTTATTCTTCTGGCTGTTTGATACAAAGTAAACGGGTTCAAAATACTTAGAATTGTTACGTCTGAACTCAGCGCCGAAGCTGCTCTTGAACTTCAAACCCTTGATGATTTCTAATTCACCGTATACATTACCGATAACAGCCAACTTCTTGCCAATCTGTTCAGGATACATGATGTCTGCCAACGGGTTATTATAGTCGATATACGGAGATGCTCCATAAGAGCCATCAGCTTTCATAGCCGGCACTACCGGTTCTACACGGATGGCGTTACTCATGACACCATAGTCGGCATCGTACATACCAGAAGTTGTATATTCGTTGATACCAGAAGTATTCGATTTAGAAATAGACAAGTTAGTACCTACTACCAAGTGATCTTTGATAACTGTCTTTTCAGAACTCTGACGCAAGTTGATACGTTCATAGTTGGTCTTCTTAATAGTACCATCCTGCTTGAGGTAGCTGAAGCCTACATTATATTTATAGTCGTCCGCACGTCCTGCACTGATACCTACGCTGTAGTTCTGCATGAAAGCGTTGCGCGAGATTTCTTTAATCCAGTTAGTATTGGTGTTACGGTCTACCAAGCTCAAGTCGATACGGCTGTTGGCAGGTCTAACTTTATTGATTTCTGTCTGCAAGTCGTACCATTCAGAACCCGACATCAAATCCAAGTTATTCAAGATAGAGCTAGAACCCCAGTATCCGTCGAAAGTAACAACTGGCTTACCTACGTTACCCTTCTTAGTAGTAATCAAGATTACACCGTTGGCACCACGAGAACCGTAGATAGCCGAAGCCGATGCGTCTTTCAAGATTTCCATTGACTTGATATCAGATGAGCTAAGATAACCTATATCGGTAACAGGCATACCGTCTACTACATACAAGGGGTCTGCATCGTTCACAGTACCCACACCACGCACGCGGATAGTAGAAGAAGAACCAGGAGAACCAGAGTTAGATGTTACCGAAACACCGGCTGCCAAGCCCTGCAACGCAGAAGCCACGTTAGACACCGGCTGGCGAGATAATTTCTTTTCATCTACAGAAGAAATAGCACCGGTAATATCGCTCTTCTTCATAGTACCGTAACCTACAACGACTACTTCGTTCAGTGTCTGCTGATCTTCTTCTAGGGTGATACGTAGAGGCATCTTCTGGTTAATCTTCACTCTCTGAGTGATATAACCGATATAAGAAACGATAAGAGTACCACTTCTTGGAGCGTCGGCAATTTCAAAATCACCGTCCATTCCGGTGATAGAACCTACCGATGTACCTTCGATAATGACATTGGCACCAATGATAGGTGTACCACTACCGTCTACAATGATACCTTTAATCTTAATGTTTTTTTGGTCTACGGCATGAATGTTTGTTGACTCGCCCATAGACATTTCAGGAATTGTTGAATAAGCGTTTGACGCACCCGCTACAGAAAATGCAGATGCTAGCATCAATGTTGCTTTTATACGCCCGAATGAATTGTGTTTTTCTGTTCGCATAATAGTTATTAAATAGATGGTTTTTTATTCTTCACAAAATGCTTTTCTAATACAAAAAAATATCTACTACTAAGGACTATTGTTCTTCATAAATTTGTAAAATATTTAAGGTTTGTACTTTAATGGTTAAATTAGGTTACTCTATAGAAATTGTCTATAGGACCAAAGGTCATATCACAAACATATATATATATTTTCAAAATCCAATAGGTAGCAATGAAAAAATTTATATGCTTAATAACGTATTTTATTAATCCACAACTTACATTTTGTTAAAAATACACTTTTATATATAAAGGCAAAACTCCACTAATTAACATATAAAAAATACAAAACATGCAATAATCCACTCATTTTAACAACAAAATGTAAACACCACAAAATAGACAGACGCATCTTTTTACCAGAAAAATTAATATAGTTTTGCTAACCCTATATTTCAAAAAAGTAATAATAAGCTGTTTCAAAAACAAAATGGCCATCTTGTCTGTCTGCACGGAAATAATCATAACATCATGATGAAAAATCATAATCACGCATAAAAATCTAAAGGCTCATCCATAAAAATAAAGAAATGAATCTTACGAAAAACCAATACATATTTTATACAATAAGCCTACAAAACAAAAAGACTGTAAAAATCGCTTCATAACGCACTGTACACCCTTTAATACAACTTTTTCCGTTATCGATAACACACTCGCTACATTCACACAGAATAATGTATAATATACAATAAGTAATGTTACTGTATTAAAAACAATAAGAAAACATGTTGAATAACAGCTATTTAAAAATAAAAATTTAATTAGAATTTTGTTTGCTTTTAAGCTTAAAGACCTATATTTGCAGCAATCTTAAACACACAACCTTAAAGATGAACCATAAGCAAGACACCCCACTAGCCAATCATCACATCTCTGTAGACTGCGTGATAGTAGGTTTCGACGGCGAGCAATTGAAAGTACTGCTTCTGAAACGTACCTTTAAAGAAGGCGATACCGAAACGCAGGATATGAAGTTGCCGGGCGACCTTATATATCAAGACGAGAATTTGGATGATGCCGCCAACCGCGTGCTCACCGAACAAGCAGGAATTAAACGCATGTCGACCGTGCAGTTTAAGGCATACGGCTCTAGAAACCGTACCGACAAAGAGCGTGATATAAAATGGCTGGAAAACACTGCCAATATAAAAGTAGAACGCATCGTTACCATTGCCTATATTGCGTTAGTCAAAATACCAGCCAACGCATCATCGTTCAAGGTAGACGGCAACGAGTTGTGCTGGGAGCCGGTTGTATCGCTTCCCGACTTGGCGTTCGACCATAATAGAATTGTAGGCGAAGCGTTGATTCACATCCGCCAGATGGTGACTAACGACCCTATATATATGTTTCATCTGTTGCCGCACAAATTTACGGCATTGCAGCTACGCACATTGTTCGAGCGTATTTACGGAAAGACATTCGACGTGCGCAACTTCCAGAAGAAGCTTAAGCAGATGAAATACGTAACTCCGCTAGAAGAATACGAGAAGAACGTGGCACACCGAGCCGCCCGCTTCTACCGCCTCGATAAAGTAGAGTACAACCGCTTGCGGAAATTAGGACTCGAATAAAGCGTATAGATTCATCTTTTAACCAATAAAAAGTCAAACAACAAAACATAAATCTACTATTATGTATCTATTAGGTTACGACATAGGCAGCTCTTCAGTAAAAGCCAGCCTTATTGACGCCGAAACAGGCAAATGTATAGGCACTACATTCTACCCTAAAACCGAAGCCCCTATCACTGCTGTAAAGCCGGGATGGGCGGAACAAAACCCCAATAATTGGTGGAAGTATCTGAAACTCGCTACCGCCGACGTGCTGAATGCTTCGAAAGCTGATGCCGCCGACATCAAGGCGATAGGTATCTCATATCAGATGCACGGATTGGTTTGCGTAGATAAAAACCAAGTACCCGTACGCGACTCTATCATTTGGTGCGACTCTCGTGCTGTTCCTTACGGCGAAAAGGCTTTTCACGCTTTAGGCGAAGAACACTGTTTGCAGCATCTACTCAACTCGCCGGGCAACTTCACAGCCATGAAGTTGGCTTGGGTTAAAGAGAATGAGCCTGAAACATATAGCCGCATTCATAAAATAATGCTTCCAGGTGATTATATCGCCATGCGTCTTAGCGGAGAAATTTGCACCACGGCATCAGGTCTGTCTGAAGGCATCATGTGGGATTTCAAGGAGAACCGCCTCGCCAACTTCGTGCTCGATTATTACGGAATAGACTCATCACTGATAGCCGACGTAAAGCCTACATTCGCCGAGCAGGGACGAGTATCGGCAAAGGCCGCTGCCGAACTTGGTCTGAAAGAAGGTACACCTATCACCTACCGTGCCGGAGACCAGCCCAACAATGCCCTTTCGCTCAACGTGTTTAATCCGGGCGAAATTGCTTCTACCGCAGGTACATCTGGAGTGGTGTATGGAGTAAACGGTACAGTAGATTACGACCCGTTATCACGCGTAAATACATTTGCACACGTAAATCATAGTGCTGAACAGCCTCGCACTGGAGTACTGCTATGCATAAACGGTACAGGTATCCTCAACTCATGGATAAAACGAAACCTCATAGAAAGCGGTATCTCATATAGCCAGATGAACGACATGGCAGCCCAATCGCCTATAGGTAGCAACGGCATAAGCATCCTCCCATTTGGTAACGGAGCCGAACGCGTACTAGAAAACAGAGAGATAGGATGTTCTATCCACGGCATCAACTTTAATAACCACACTATCAACAATGTGATTCGCGCCGCACAAGAAGGCATCGTGTTCTCATTTAAATACGGCATCGAGGTTATGGAACAGATGGGAATGAACGTTAAGAAGATACATGCCGGAAACGCCAATATGTTCTTAAGCCCGATATTCCGTCAGACACTGGCTGGGGTTACAGGAGCTACCATCGAGTTGTTCGATACAGACGGTTCTGTAGGAGCGGCTAAGGGAGCAGGTATTGGTGCTGGCATCTACCGCGACCATAACGAAGCTTTCGCCACACTTGAGAAGTTAGCAGAGATACATCCCGACGAAGCTCAAACCAACGCTTATACCGAAGCTTACGCTCGCTGGAAAGAACAGATAGAAAAACAGATGAAATAATATACACCTTATTATATATAAGGACAAATAAACAATAAACAACTAAAACATTAACCCTGTCGGTGTGTTCTACCGATAAAACACCCCGACATATAAAATTAAATTTAACTATGGCAACAAAAGAGTATTTCCCAGAAATTGGAAAGATTAAATTCGAAGGTAAAGATTCAAAGAATCCATTGGCATTTCACTATTATGACGCTGAAAAAGTAATCATGGGCAAGCCTATGAAAGAATGGTTGCGCTTCGCCATGTGCTGGTGGCATACACTCTGTGCCGACGGTGCCGACCAGTTCGGTAGCGGTACTAA
>ULIZ01001032.1_pt1 | contig 13320 bp, 10 predicted proteins | sample 1950601 | NCBI WGS metagenome assembly ULIZ01 (sample SAMEA4835456, study PRJEB28245) | human gut metagenome | biome: gut microbiome; material: fecal sample | place: Denmark | collected 2008 | reverse complement strand
CTTGGGGGACGCACCGTTTGTCGTATGCTCAACACTCCTGCTTCAGAACTTCCGCACCGCCCGCACGAGGAATTTGTTGTACTTGGGAATCTCGATCACATAGGGAGGTTCGATGCCCGTATGGGTCGTATAGGCTTCCTTCTCGTCCTTCTCGGTCGAGGAGAAATAGTAGACCAGACGGTCCATGCGCTTGCCGCCGTTATCCTTGAGCGCGTCGTTGAAACGGTTGCGGGCCTGACGGTTGGAATGTATGCGCGTGCCGCCGTTGTAGTTGTGTCCGATGGTCAGCAGTTCGTCGATGGCCGGCAGGTACCAGCCCTCGCCCTTGTCGCGGCACCACTTGAAAGCCGGAAAATCATCCCACGCAAGGTTGTTTTCGGCGATATAGGCGGCTACCTTCTCCATATTTCCCATGCCGTCGATCCGGTCGTCGGCGCCCGCAACCCGCAGGTCGGGCTTCCGGAATTCGCTCCACGGCAGGTATATTTCGTCGAGCGAAATAATCAGTCCGTGCCGGCGGTCCTCCGTCAGCATGCAGACCACGCCCTTGACGCCGTTCTGGTCGTAGAACTCGCCGATCTGATACTCTTTGGCGACATACTGCACCGGCGCAGCCTGCTGTACAGGCGCCTGCGCAGCGGGAGCCGCTGCGACCGGAGCCTCACCGACCGGCGTCGCAGGGGTCAGCGGCGTCGCAGGGGTCAGCGGCGTCGCAGGCACGGTTTCGGCAGCCCGGAAACGCTCCTTTTCGCCGTTGGCATACTGAATGTAGTCGATATCGGCGACAGGCAGCACATAGGTCGGTCCGTCGGGATTGGAGAAACGCTTATACCGTACCGCATCGGGTGTTATTTCGGTTACTTTGGCCTCGACCTTCGTCGCATCGGTCTTGACGATCAGGTCCTGAGCCGCGGCCGTCAATACGCCACAAAGCGCTGCCACAAGCAGCAGAATCGTTTTTTTCATCATCGTTGAAAATGTATATAGTGCAAATATAACGTTTTTTTCCAAACATTCTTATTATCTTTGTACGGATATAGAGATATTAGACATGGCATTTTTCGATATTTTCAAAAAGAAGCAGGACAACTCCGCCGCGCAGGCTCCCGAAGAGCGCAAACAGCAGCAGGAAGAGCTTAACGCCGGGCTGGAGAAGACCAAGACGGGACTTTTCTCGAAGCTCGCGCGTGCCGTCGCAGGCCGTTCGACGGTCGATGCCGACGTACTGGACGACTTGGAAGAGGTGCTTATCTCGTCGGACGTAGGCGTGGAAACCACCGTCAAAATCATCCGGGGCATCGAAGAGCGCGTGGCGCGCGACAAGTATATGGGCACCTCCGAGTTGCAGTCCATTCTGCGCGAAGAGGTAACCGCGCTGATGGAGGAGTCGCACGGCTCCGAAAAGCATTTCGGACTCGACGCCAAAGAGGGCGAACCTTACGTGGTGATGGTCGTGGGCGTCAACGGCGCCGGAAAGACCACGACCATCGGCAAACTCGCGGCCCAGCTCACCAAAGCCGGACAAAAGGTCTGGATCGGCGCCGCCGACACGTTCCGCGCCGCCGCCATCGACCAGCTCAAGGTCTGGGCCGACCGTGCGGGAGCCACGATGATCCGTCAGGAGATGGGTTCCGACCCGGCATCGGTGGCGTTCGACACGCTGACCTCGGCCAAGGCCAACGGCGCCGACGTGGTGCTGATCGACACGGCGGGCCGTCTGCACAACAAGATCAACCTGATGAACGAGCTGACCAAAATCCGCAACGTCATGGGCAAGGTGATCCCCGGCGCGCCGCACGAGGTGATGCTCGTGCTGGACGGCTCGACCGGACAGAACGCTTTCGAGCAGGCCCGGCAGTTCACGCAGGCGACGCAGGTCACTTCGCTCACCATCACCAAACTCGACGGCACGGCCAAAGGCGGCGTGGTAATCGGCATCAGCGACCAGTTCCACATCCCGGTCCGTTACATCGGCATTGGAGAAGGCATCGACCAGCTGCGCATATTCGACCGCAAAGAGTTCGTCAAGGCGCTCTTCGGCGACGGCTCCGGCCAAAGCTGACGGGCCGCCGGCGGTTCCGCACAATAGGCGGACGGCCATATCGGAACGACACCTATATATTAAAAGCACAAACATCGCGCTCCGGACTCCCCGACAGAGTCCGGAGCTTTTTTGTATATATGTATCGTCCGGTTTTTTCCGGCACGGCAGTCAATTATACGCAATTTGAGGATTCAAATACGCAAACCACGCCCACCAACAATTTACAGATACATAATTTTGAATATTGATTTTGCACATACTGCAAATCGACACCAAAACCGCGCCTGTTTTTAAAATATTTCAATAAACATCTGCCAAAACCGAGAATTACCGAGCCTCTCTACACAATTACTATTAATATTAACCTTAACTCTATGAAAATGAATTTGACAACTTCGGAGAAGAACAGGGGCCTCGTCCGCTTTCTTCTGATGAGTCTGCTGCTGAGCATACTCATTCTTCCGGCCCATGCGCAGGATCGGGTCACGGTGTCCGGCCAGCTGACCGACAGCAGCCAGACTCCGCTCATCGGCGCTTCGGTCATAGAAAAGGGCACGACCAACGGCGTCACCACCGATGCCGACGGCCGCTACCAGATTTCCGTGAAACCGGACGGCGTGATCGACTTTTCGTTCATCGGCTACAAACCGCAGTCGCTGGCCGTCATGAACCGCACGGAAATCAACGTCACGATGGAAGAAGACGCCACGATGATCGGCGAAGTCGTTGCCATCGGTTACGGCTCGCAGCGTAAAGAGGACCTCTCGATGGCCGTCTCCACCGTCAAAGTGGACGACGCGGCCCGCAGCCGCGCCGCCGACCTCGGAACCCTCCTGCAGGGCCGCATGCCGGGCGTTACGATCCAGCAGTCGGGCGACCCGCTGCAGAAAGCGTCGTTCACCGTCCGCGGTCGCGGCTCGAAGGGCAACGACGACGGCACGGACAAGAGCGCCGCATACAGCCGCGACAACGTCGGCCCGACTTCGGGCGACGGCGTGCTGGTCGTTGTGGACGGTGTCCCCGGCGCTCCCTACATGGCCGAAGATATCGAGACGATCACCATCCTGAAAGACGCCGCCTCGGCCGCCATCTACGGTGCTTCGGTAGGTTCGAGCGGTGTAATTCTGATCACCACACGCCAGGCGCAGGCCGGCAAAACCCGCGTCAACGTCAACGTATCGGTCGGCTTCGAACGCGCCATGAACCTCCCGACGATGCTCAACGCACAGCAGTTCTGCGACGTCTGGGGCAAGGCCGTCGAGAACTCGCCGGGCAGCTCGCTGCCCAATCTGGCCAACCCGCAGGTCTATGCAGGCGCCAACGTCACCCGCACCGACTGGCTCGACGAAATCTTCCGCACGAGTCTGACGCAGCACTATGCCGTGTCGATTACCGGCGGCAGCGAGACGCTCTCGTCGATCCTCTCGGTAACCTACGACAAAAAAGAAGGCACCCTGCTCAACACATGGAGCCAAGCGCTGGGTGCGAAACTCCATACGGAATTCAAGCCGGTCAAATGGCTGAAATTGTCGGAGCGCGTAAACTTCGAATACTCCAACGGACAGGGCAACATCAGCACCTCGCACACGGGCCCCATCTACGGCGCCATGTGGTTCCCCGCTTCCGCATCGGTTTATGACCGCGACGCAAACGGCAACATCGTCTACGGAAACGACGGCAAACCGAAATGGGGCGGTATCGCTTCGTCGGCCGACATGGCCAGCGGCGTCGAGGGTCCCAACATCGTGAACCCCGTCGCCCAGCTCGAAACCATGCACCGCCGCTACCCGCGCACCAAGATATTCTCGACCACCTCGCTGGAAATCAAGCCGATCACGTCGCTGACCCTGAAATCGGAGTTCACGGCCGACCTCGACATGCGCGAGGAGGACGAATTCTCGCCCGTCATCGACGTGCCGGGCGGATCGAGCACTTCGAGCCGCGAGCAGTTCAACTACAACAACTTCCACTATCTTTGGGAAACGACGGCTACCTACGCGCAAGTCTTCGGACGCCACCACATCAGCGCCATGGCGGGTTTCACCACCGACTACAAGAAACTACATTTCCGCGACTTCCGCACGCAGGGCTACGGCTCCAACGAAGACCACAATCTGGTATGGGGCGCCGCAGGCTCATGGACCAAGAACCCGAACGAAGATATAGTAGACTACTCGATGGTCTCGTTCCTTGCCCGTCTCGGCTATTCGTTCGACGACCGCTATTTCCTCACCGGCAGCATCCGCCGCGACGCATCGTCGAAACTGCCCGCAGCAAAGAACTACGACTGGTTCCCGGCCATTTCGGGATCGTGGAAACTCTCCTCGGAGAAATTCTTCCAGAATGCAGGTCTCAACAAGGTCTTCGACCTCGTGAAATTCCGTGCAGGCTGGGGTAAGGTCGGCAACGTAGACCTCTACAACCTGCCCAACCCGACCAGCATTCCGCTCTCCATCTACCCGGACGGTTCGCTTATCGGCGGCACGACCCATTACGGAACCTATCTGGCGACCATCCCCAATACGGACGCACGCTGGGAGACCACCGTCCAGACCAGTGCCGGTCTGGACCTGACAATGCTCCACAACACGCTCGAAGTCAGCGTCGATTATTACAACAAGGAAACGAAGGACCTCGTCGATTACCTCACGATTCCGCCGCAGATGGGTGTAGAGAATGCGCCGCTGGGTAATATGGGCCACGTAATCAACAAGGGATGGGAGTTCTCCGTATCCTATCGGAACAGCGCCGCACAAGGCAAGTTCAACTACAATGTCTGGGGCACTTTCTCGACCAACAAAGGTTATGTAGAGGACTACGGCCCCCAGCCCATTGTAATGCACAAATACCCCACATTCAACGGCATTCAGCTTTTTGCTTCAGGAGCAGGACACCCATGGTACTCTTACTATATCTACCGCACGGACGGTATCTTCCGCTCGCAGGACGAGATCGACCGTCATATCAGTAAGGATCCCGACACCGGCGAGGTCAAGATGCTGCAGCCCGATGCCAAGGTCGGCGACCTGCGTTTCATCGACACCAACGGCGACGGCGTAATCAACGACAACGACCGCGTATTATCCCGCTCCTATACTCCGAAACAAACCTACTCTTTTGGAGGATCGCTCGATTGGAAAGGTTTTGACTTCAGTTTTATGTTTCAGGGCGTCGCAGGCAATTATGTCTACAACGGCACGAAACAGTTGGGAATGAACGGTCGTCAAGACTTGGGTAACCTAACAACCGATGTTTACAACACATGGGATTTCAAACCCATGACCAGCAAATATCCGCGACTCGGCCTCAGTGACGACATGAACGGCAACTACCTCAAGGTTTCGGACATCTTCCTCGAAAAGGGCGACTACCTGCGTCTGAAGAACATCACGCTGGGTTACACGCTGCCCAAGCATATCAGCCGCCACATCGGCATGGAGAAGGGTTCGGTCCGCGTCTATCTGAGCATCGACAACGTGGCCACCATCACCGGCTACTCCGGCACCGACCCCGAAGTAGGCAACTACGGTCTGGACAGCGGTATCTATCCCACGTCGCGCTTCTTTAACTTCGGTGTAAACATCAACTTCTAACAACTACGACCATGAAAAAAACCATATTCAGCCTCTGTCTGGCCATAAGCGCTTTCTGCCTTTCGGGTTGTTCCGATTTCCTCGACAGGGAGCCTTACGGCAAAGACGCTACTTGGAAGACCAAAGAGGATGTAGACCAAGCTATCTACGCCCTTTACCACTTCGTCTCGCCCTATTGGAGCGAGGAGATCTGCGGCCGCGGCCATATGTGGCTCGAATGCGCCAGCGACAACATACTGATCGGCCGCGCCCGTCCGTCGGTCGATGAAATCCGCGAATTCCGCATGTCGCCGTCCAACGACAACGACGTCTCGCGTGTTTGGGAGGTGATGTACCAGAATGTCGCCAAGGCCAACAACATCATCAAGATGGTCCCCGACATGAAGCTGGACCAGGGATACAAAAACCAGGCTGTAGGCACCGCCTATTTCTTCCGCGGTTTCTCGATGCTCTGGATGGTTCCCTATTACGGCGACGACACCAACGGCGGTATTCCGATTATCCTCGACACGACTCCCGCCGCCGAAATCGACTCCCCGCGCCCGGCGCACGTACTGCAGAACTACGACCAGATCATCTCCGACATGCGCACGGCAGGCGAGATGCTTCCCTACCTTTCGCAGCTCGACGCCTCGCAGATAGGACTTCCGCACAAGGCCGCAGCTTGGGGATACGCAGCCCGCGCAGCCCTCTATGCAGCGCAGTACGACGCGAAATACTACGACATCGTACTGGAGATGTGCAACAAGATCATGGCGCTTACCGGTTCGGACAAACGCGAACTCTACATCGATCCGTCTAACAAGCTCAACTCGTACGCCAACCTCTGGCGCAAGGAGCAGAACCACTCCAAGGAGTACATCTTCTCGCTGGAAGGCGACTATACCAACGGTGCCCGCTACCACGGCGTAACTTTCGTCAACGCAGGCTGGGGCCTCTACAACACGTGGGGGTATTTCACGCCGAGCAAGAATTTGTGGGATGCGTTCGAAGAGGGCGACCAGCGCCGCGACGTAACGATCCTCTATCCGGGCCAGCACGTCAAATTCGTAGGCCGCGACATCACCTTCGGCGGTTACAACACCGACGGAAGCGTCTCGGACTACACGACCGGTCACGTATCGGCAGGTCTGATCTGCCGCAAGTTCATCTCCCCGTGGGAAGGCGCCGACTGCAAGGGCAAAGAGGTGTCCGCGCTGCGCGACAAACTCTGGAACTCGCTCAACTGCTGCCTGCTGCGCTATGCCGACGTGATGCTGATGAAGGCCGAAGCCCTGATCTGGACCAAAGGCGAGGGCGACGCCGAGGCCAAGCAGCTGCTCAACCAGATCCGCGACCGCGCAGGTCTGCCGCAGAACAGTCAGGCCACCAAGGTCCAGCTGATGAACGAGCGCCGCTGCGAGCTGGCCTTCGAGTTCCAGCCCAGCCGCCACATCGACGTAGTTCGCTGGGGCATCGCCACGACGACCTACGCCAAGCCGCTGTACAGCGTCATTTCGAAGAAGGTCAACGGCCAGATCGTTGCCGAAGAGGTGGAAGTTTATCCGGGCCGCACCTTCAATCCGACTTACAACAAGGTGTTCCCCATTCCGCAGCGGGCATTCACCGGCACGGTCTACCTGAAGCAGAACAAGGGTTATTAAACCATATTTAAGAACAGAAACGATTATGAAAATCAACAAATATATCCTCGGAGCAGGTGCACTGCTCTGCATGATGCTCCCGGCCGCGTCGGCACAGGCACAGGACGTCAAGCTGAAGTGCATGGAGTGGAACATCAAGTCGTTCGAATACGACGACAACTCCAATGCAGTCTATTTCGAAATCGCCGAGGCCATGGAAAAGATCAAGGCTGAAAACCCCGACATCGTCTGCTTCAATGAGTTCGAAACCGCGACCGGACGCATGAGTTCGGTCGAGAAGCTGACCGAATGCGCACAGTCGCTCGGCATGTTCCCGTTCTTCGTCTTCTCCTACAATAAGGACAACGGCGCCTACGGCAACGGCATTCTGTCGAAATACCCGATCGTCAATTCGGCTTCGGTACTGCTGGGCATGTACACCGGCGCCGACCAGCGTTCGGCGGGCTGGGCCGACATTCTGGTTCCGACCGACTCCAAACCCGAAGGGGTGAAGGTGCGCATCGTATGCACCCACCTCGACGCTTTCGGCGGCGACGAGACCTGCTTGGGTCAGGCCAAAGAGGTCATCGAACACGCGATCGCTCCGGCCGTTGCCGAAAACATCCCCGTGCTGATCATGGGCGATATGAACTGCGGTCCCAGCTCCAGCGCAATCCGCGAGTATGAGAAGACGGGCACCCGGCTCTGCAACAACGACGGCACGTTCGGCGGTTACAGCAAGTTGGACTACTTCATCAGCTTCCCGCAGGGCAAATGGAGCTGCAGCGACTACAAAGTCGTCAAGGGCGACCGGCTCAATGTCATTTCGGACCACTACCCCATCGCAGGCACGGCCGTACTGAAGAATTAAGCGCGTATCAAACAGCTAAAAAAGTACAGAGATGAAAAACACGAAGAGATATTTATCCATTTTTCTGGCGCTCGCCCTTGCCGCCCCGGTCTTCACGGGCTGCGACAACGGTCTGGACGAGTACAAGTCGGGAGAGACGATCGCTCCCCCTTCGGACAAGTTCAAAGCCGAAATCCAGTTCGTATCGCGTCTGACCGACGGAGCGCTGGCCGGCAGCGATGCGGATTACGCCGCCATCGACAACTACATGGTCAATACGCTCGAAGGCCGCGGCAAGTCGTGGCTGACGGTGCTGGACCGCGCCGACGGCGCCAACCAGCCCAAAACAATGCAGACGGCCCTCAACACCAAGCGTTGGACGGCGTTCGCATTCAACCGTATCGCCAACAAGAGCTCCTATCAGGGCAGCATGCTCTATTTCAACGGTCCCACGACCGAGGTCAAGGGCACTCCCTCCGGTTCGGGATGCTACGTCACAGGTTTCGCACCGACGCTCAACGGCACCCGCACCGACAAGGACGAGGACGGCAACGTCACGGGAACGACCAACGTATCATTCGCCATCAGCTTCAACACGGCGCGTTTCGAAAATGCCGACCAGATCAACGCTTTCGGCGGCAAGAACGGCGTGCTGAGCGGACTCCACTACAAGAAGCAGAACCTGCTGATGATCGGCACCGTGAAAAACGACCTGCTCGGCGCGCTGCAGTCCGCAGCCGCGAATACGAACGAGGCGATTCAGGTCCGCGAAATCGTGAAAGGCCCGGCCTATACGATCTTCATGCTGGCCGACTCGCGCTTCTGGGGCTATGTCGACGTCGCTTCGACCTCGCTCGGCAACGGCATCGAAGCATACGGCATCCATGTGATGTGGTAGTATCCCACCGACTCCCTGCAGCAGCGGCGCACCGAAAGTGCGCCGCTCTTTTTGCGATAAATCCGGGAATAATCCATACCTTTGCGGAGGAAATACGAAACGCATGAAAAAAATCAACGTCATAACGCTGGGCTGTTCGAAAAACACCGTGGACAGCGAGCACCTGATGGCCCGGCTCGCCGCGGCGGGTTACGCGGTGCTCTTCGACAGCGACCGCACCGACGCCAAGGTCGTCGTGATCAACACCTGCGGATTCATCGGCGACGCCAAGCAGGAGTCGATCGACATGATCCTGCGGGCGGCCGCGGCCAAAAACGCCGGCAAGATCGAACGGCTGTTCGTCGTCGGCTGTCTCTCGGAACGCTACGCCGACGAGCTGCGGGCCGAACTGCCCGAAGTGGACGAATTCTTCGGCGCCCGCACGTGGGACGGCATCGTCCGGGCGCTGGGCGCGGCCGAAGACCCGGCGCTGGAGACCGAGCGGCACCTGACCACGCCGAAGCATTACGCCTACCTGAAAATCTCCGAGGGCTGCAACTGGAAATGCGGCTACTGCGCCATTCCGCTCATCCGCGGAGGACATGTCTCCGTCCCGATGGAGAGGCTCGAAGAGGAAGCCCGCAAACTCGCGGCCGGCGGCGTGAAGGAGCTGATCGTGATCGCGCAGGATACGACCTACTACGGACTCGACCTCTACGGCCGGCGGATGCTGGCCGAACTGCTTCGCCGGCTCTGCCGCATCGGAGGCATCGAGTGGATACGCCTGCACTACGCCTATCCCACGGCATTCCCCGACGAGGTGATCGAAGTCATGGCCTCGGAACCCAAAATCTGCAAGTACCTCGACATTCCGTTCCAGCACATCTCCGACGCCCAGCTTTCGGCCATGCAGCGGCGCCACACCAAAGCCGACGCCTATGCGCTGATCGGACGCCTGCGCGAAGCCATCCCCGATCTGGCGCTGCGCACCACGCTCTTGGTCGGCTATCCCGGCGAGACGCAGGCCGATTTCGCCGAGCTGGAAGAGTTCGTGCGCGACGTACGCTTCGAGCGGCTGGGGGTCTTCGCCTATTCGGAGGAGGAAGGCACCTATTCGGCGCAGAAATTGCAGGACAACATTCCTGAAGAGGTCAAACAGCAGCGCGTCGAACGGATCATGGCGCTTCAGAACGTAATATCGCTCGAAAACAACCTGCGCCGCGTCGGCCGGACCGAGCGGGTGCTGATCGACTCGCGGCAGGGCGATTACTACGTGGGACGCACGCAGTACGACTCGCCCGAAGTGGATCAGGAGATCCTGATTCCGGCATCGGAAAAGCGGCTTCTGCGCGGTCGTTTCTACGACGTTCGCATCGATTCCGCCGCCGACTACGACCTCTACGGCCGGGCCGCCGGGAAATAAAATTTGCTTTTTAGCGTTCCTTTTCATACCTTTGAGATGTAAAACGGACTTTACCCGTGACCCGATGGCCGAAAAAAGTGTGATAACAAATATCGAGAACCGCATCCGGCAGCTCATGGACGACCACAAACGGTTGTCGGATCAATGTGCGGAACTGACGGCGCAGCGCGACAGCCTGAAAGCCGAAAACCGCACCCTGCAGGAGCGGATCCGCGAACTCGACGGAGAATTGTCACGCATGCAACTGACAGAAGGGCTGGCGGGCGGAAGCCGTAACCGGGACAAAGCGCGGGCCCGCGTCAACCGTCTTATGCGGGAGGTGGACAAGTGCATCGCGCTGCTCGGAAGGCCCGAATAGCAAAGCCGCAGCGGGAGGGGACCCCACCGTTACGGCAGAGGCTCCGGAAGGCCGCAGGACGCACAGGAGGCAGCAAGAAAAACGAAACGAGAACAATGGCACAACAGGCGATAACACTCAAACTGGCAGGCAAAAGCTATTCGCTCAATATCGACAGCGAAAAAGAGGAGATGTACCGTCTGGCCGAACGGGAGGTGAACAGTTACCTCGCCGCGATAAAGCAAAACAACTTCAAGAACTGGACGGATCAGGACTATCTGTCTATGGCGGCGCTGAAATTCGCCATTGCGAACGTCGATATGCGGCAAAGCCGCGAACTGAGCGACGAAGACCTGAAACGGCTGGGACACTTAGGGGAAGAGATAGACGCCTACCTCAACGCCCTGAAAGGATAGACAACATGCAGGAGCGCGTAACGGCGCCCTGAAACCGGAACAGCGTTCTTTAACATACGAAGGAAAAAATCTACCCGCATAGATTCCTTACAGCTTTGCGAAACTGAACACTTTTTAAATTGGGGCAACTCACGGCGCTTCAAAATCAGGCCTTGACCCTTCGGGGTGTATGCTGCGGCGTACCGTTGGACGATTGCGATTGTCGGAGCCCCCACACGTGACTTATCTTGCAGATTCGTCAAACAAGACTAAGGAATCCTATGCGGTTTTTTTATGCAACAACAAACCCTTTATAATAACAACTCAAAACAGCAACAAAATCATGTATACCACTATTTTAGTTGCCTGCATCTCAGCCATTGCGGCGATCGGGATCTACATGGCCGTTACGAACCTCGTGACCAAGAACTCGATCCGCAAGCGCCGCGAAGCCGCCCTGAAGGAGGCCGAGGCCGAAGGCGAGATGATCAAGAAGGAGCGGATCCTGCAGGCAAAAGAGAAGTTCATACAGCTTAAGAGCGAATACGACCGGCAGGTCAACGAACGCAACCAGAAAATCGCGCAGAGCGAACAGCGGGCCAAGCAGATCGAGAACAACCTGCAGAACCAACAGCGCGATCTGGAGAACAAACTCCGCGAAAACGACCGGCTGAAGGAGCAGATGCAGAACCAGCTGCAGATCCTCGAACACAAGAAAGAGGAGGTCGATCAGATGATGCGCGAGCAGAACGTCCGTCTGGAGCAGATTTCGGGCCTGAGCTCGGAGGAGGCCAAGAACATCCTGATCGAGAACATGAAGGCCGAGGCCAAGACCGAAGCCGCCGGCTACATAAACGAGACCATCGAAGAGGCGAAGATGACCGCCACCAAAGAGGCCAAGCGCATCATCGTAGCGTCGATCCAGCGCGTGGCGACCGAGACGGCGATCGAAAACGCCGTGACGGTATTCAACATCGAAAGCGACGAGGTCAAGGGCCGCATCATCGGCCGCGAAGGCCGCAACATCCGTGCGCTGGAAGCCGCAACCGGCATCGAAATCATCGTGGACGACACGCCCGAAGCCATTATCCTGAGCGGTTTCGACCCCGTGCGCCGCGAAATCGCACGTCTGGCGCTCCATCAGCTGGTGACCGACGGTCGCATCCACCCTGCCCGTATCGAAGAGGTGGTGGCCAAAGTCCAGAAACAGATCGAGGAGGAGATCGTCGAGGTCGGCAAACGCACCACGATCGACTTGGGCATCCATGGCCTGCATCCCGAACTGATCCGCATGATCGGCAAAATGAAATACCGCTCGTCCTACGGCCAGAACCTGCTGCAGCACGCCCGCGAAACGGCGAACCTCGCAGGCATCATGGCCGCGGAGCTGGGTCTGAATCCCAAGACGGCGCGCCGCGCAGGTCTGCTGCACGACATCGGCAAGGTGCCCGACGACGAACCGGAACTGCCGCACGCAATCATCGGCATGAAACTCGCCGAGAAATACAAGGAGAAACCCGAAGTCTGCAACGCCATCGGCGCCCACCACGACGAGGTGGAGATGACCTCGCTGATCGCACCGATCATTCAGGTCTGCGACGCCATTTCGGGCGCACGCCCCGGTGCACGCCGCGAGGTGGTCGAGAGCTACATCAAGCGTCTGAAAGAGATGGAGGACATCGCCCTGTCATACCCCGGCGTCGTCAAGACCTATGCCATTCAGGCCGGCCGCGAACTGCGCGTGATCGTCGGCGCCGACAAACTTTCGGATCAGGAATCGGAAGGGCTCTCGCACGATATCGCCAAGAAGATTCAGGACGAAATGACCTATCCCGGTCAGGTGAAGATCACCGTCATCCGCGAAACCCGCGCCGTTTCGTACGCGAAATAACCGGATGTCGGCGGGACAGCTCCTACCGGCCATTCCGACACTCCACCCCAAATCCCTCCTTACCAAAGGAGGGATTTTTTTATCCCCGGTCCGGAGAAGACGTTCGGGCGGCCGGCATTATCCGGCCATTCCGGCGAGCTGCTGCCAGATGGTCGCGGCGAAAAAGACGCCGAGTCCCGAACACATCGCCAGAAGCAGCATATTCATCACCCGCAGATCGGGTTTGGCGTTGCGGCGGAAATTGACGTCGATATACTCCTTGAAAAAGAGATAGAGCGCCGGCACCAG
>ULIZ01005524.1_pt1 | contig 13338 bp, 12 predicted proteins | sample 1950601 | NCBI WGS metagenome assembly ULIZ01 (sample SAMEA4835456, study PRJEB28245) | human gut metagenome | biome: gut microbiome; material: fecal sample | place: Denmark | collected 2008 | reverse complement strand
ATCTGCTCGCGTTTAGCCTGCTTCTTTTCCGCTCGCTCTTGCTCCTTGGCAAGAGCCGCATTGCGTTTGAGGTCTTCTCTCTCAAAATTCATTCCCAGATCACTCTGGGCTTGTTGTCTTCTTGAACTTTCCATTATAATTCGATTTGTTTGTTTCCATTCATAAAATCAGTGAAGTCTTCCATGCTCAGTGAGTATCCGCTGAGGTCAGACAGCATCTCCATAGCCTGTCTGCGTTCCTCCTCGTTGTCTGCCAGATTGATACGCGTGAAGATCTTGCGCAGGTAAGCGCTCTTGTCATCAATCTTGTCCAGATACCCCTTGAAAGTCTTCGTGTATTCTCTCAACTGTTCGTCGTATGCGGCAGCCGCAATCCTTCCGTTCAGCTGCTGAAGCTTGAGTCTCGCCACACTGTCAAACAGGGCGATGCCTTGCTGCAACGTCTTTTCAGCCTTTGCCTCCACCATATCCAGCTCCTCGTCGGTATATGCCGGTGTCTTGGCTTTTTGCTGCGGTTGTGTGCCTTGCAGTTTCTTGTTGTTCTCGCCAGCCAGCTCCGCAACATCATCAAGCAGACGGTTCGTCATGCGTCGGTCTACATGCAGATTGTCTGCCAATACATTCGTAAACTCCGTCAGGTTCTCCTCGATGTCTGCCGGCAGCTTGGTGGTTTCCTTGAAGTCAGAAATCTCCACAGTGCGGAGCAGTTTGTCGTCGAGTTTGCTCTCGGCAATCTCCCGTCCCAGCTTCAGCATCGCCACCACATCTCTGAGATACTTCAGAGTCTTGATCTTCAGGTTGTCGGAGCTGACAATCCTGCTCCTAATATCTCTCGACACGGCATCCAGCCTTCCTGACAGTCTTGAATGCTCGCTCTTCACCATATCCACCGCTTCCTGATGCGACAGGAGCTCCTCCTTGTCGAGCTTCAGGTCCACCAGCATGTTGTCATACTCCCTGATAAGCGGAGCGCAAGCGGCATCCCATTCAGAATAATTGCGGTAGTAGTTGCGGTTGGCGTTGCCGAATGTCAGCCAGTTCACCAGGAAGAAAGGCTTCGACGGTTTGCGGCTTTTGGCTTTCTGATAGCTTGGCCGTTTGGATTCCAGCATGGTGGTGAGTTCTGCTACCATCGATTTATAGACATCGATGTTCTGCAGATGGTCGTTCATCTCCACTTCGATGGATTTTATTTGCCTGAGCAAAGCCTGACGCTCCTCCTCGAGCGGCCTCACGTTGGCGTCTCCATACAGTGTGTCTGTCATCGACTTGAAATCGGAATCCATCAATCTGGATGCAAAACGCAGATATACATTCGCCTTCGGTATCACGATATCGTTGAGCGTCTTGTATATCACGAGCAGTCGTGACATGTCAGCCTTTATGCGAGTGGCGTCGTGCTTCACGCTGGTCTGCATCACCTGCAGGTCGCCGCGCAGCTGGTTGGTCTCTTCGCTCGCAACCATATAGTGGTTGAGCATTCCAAGTCCAGCCATGGCGAGTCCCAGTGTCTTGTTGCTGTTTGCAGTAGATTTGTAAGCGTTCATGGATTCTTGCAGCGAGGTGCGGAAACTCTCTGAAATCCTGGAAATCAGAAAGCCGCATTTCTCCTGAATCCTGTTGTATTCCAACTCGATTTCCTTGAGCATATTGTCCACATCAAGCCATTCAATCCGGTTGAAGTCGAACAGTTCTGGCGACACCATCTTGATAGAGTCGCCATAGATGTCGATGAGTCTCATGGCGTATTCACGGTAAGTGGCTTCAATGTCGCTGCGCAGCGAAGTGAAGTCGCTGATGTTGTCGCGCACGTTGTCTTCGGCATATCTGTAAGCCTCTACCAGCTTCGTGTATCTGTCGAATATGGCAGACGCCTTGCTCCTCACCTCTTTGGCTCCACTCGTTCCGGTCAGCACATCCGTCATTTTTGATGCCCCCTGAACCATGGCAGTCTCAAGGTTTTGCAACACCATGTGCTGCAACGTGTCGAAAGAGTTTGCCGTAACCTGCAGTTCGTTCTCTGCAATCGCCAGGGCATCGTCCATACGTCCCTGTTCAAGACAGTTGTTCAACTTGTAGTCAGCAACGAGTGTAGTGCGTGAATTGTTGGTCACGAAAGCGATGCTGATGTTACTGTCGTTTTTGTAGAAGCTATAGGCTCCAAATACCAGGCTTTCCACTTCAGAAGAGTCGCTCTTTACGCCATACTTCTTCAGCTCAAATGCCAAGTCTGCCCTCAGAAAAGTCTTGTTGTCTCTGCACAGCTCGTCGGCAATCGACTTTATCACTTTGTAGATTTCTTGATTTCCCATATCTGTTTGGATTTAGACCATTTACCCCAATAACGGTCATTATGCCCTCTGATGCAGTGCAGTTTATAACTGCTTGTCCTAATGACCGGTTCTGGCTTTCGAAAGACAAAGGTATTGATAAGTTGCGAACTCTACAAGTCCATAATGGTTCAATGGTTGCAACCGACTTCCTTATTCTTCATCTTTCGTATAGTCGTTATATTATTATTGTACTTTACGGGTGCAAAGTTACTGCGTCGCTATGCCAAATAGTGACATTGCTGGAAAAATAATTACCCCATGTTTCGAATGTTTATGATATGTTGTCGGTAGACGAATAGACAAGTAAACGAGCCGATATGCATTATTTGTCGGAATTGAGCAAGAAAGGTATGGATTATTTGTCGGAATTGAGCAAAAACAGTAGGGATTATTTGTCGGAATAAAGCAAAATCTTTATCTTTGTGCTTGATAATCAAGTACTTTTCGTTATGCAGGAATATATTCAGAGAAACATAGACGTAGAACTGTTGGAATGGAAGAATAATCCGATGAGGAAACCACTTCTGCTTAGAGGTGCCCGACAAGTAGGTAAATCGTCGGCAGTAAGACATTTTGGAAAAGAATTCAAGTATTTCGCTGAGGTAAACTTTGAACGTCACAAAGCCGTCAAGACATTTTTCCAGGGAGATATAGACATACGCTTGATTGCGCAAAAGATAGCAAAATATATCAATGTCACAATAGAAGAGGGCGAAACTCTTCTGTTTCTTGACGAGATACAGGAGTGTCCGGAAGCCATCATGGCATTGCGCTTTTTCAAAGAAGACTACCCAGGGTTGCATGTCATTGCGGCTGGTTCCCTTCTGGAGTTCACGCTTCAAGAACTACCTACTTATGGCGTGGGACGCATACACACTTTGTTTATGTATCCTATGACGTTTGATGAGTTTCTGAAAGCGAATGATGAAAATGGACTGATAGACATGAAAGGGCAAGCTGACAGCCGACACCCTTTGGATGATGCTTTTCATGAAAAACTCGTAGAATATTTCCGTATATACCTTTTGGTTGGCGGAATGCCTGAGGCTGTGCTGGCATGGATCAAGACTCACGATTTCAACCAATGCAGCCGTGTTCAAGAGGATATTATTCTGACATACGATGACGACTTCAGCAAATACAAGAAAAGGGTCTCTCCCGATTTGCTGAGAACGACAATGCGTGGCATCTGCCATCAGCCAGGAGAGAAGATTACATTCAAACAAATCTCCGCAGACTACAGAAGTTCACAAATCAGAGAGGCTGTCCGGCTGCTGACGCTTGCCGGACTAACCACTCCTGTCGTCGCCACCTCTGGAACTGGTATTCCGCTTGATGCAGAGGCGAACGAAAAAAACATGAAGATTCTGTTTCTTGATTCGGGACTCCTTCTTACGGTTTTGCAGCTTGAAGGAAATCTTGCGCAGCATCTTATAGAGCAGATCATGACTGGCAATCCTCAAGAACTTGTCAACAAAGGTGGTTTGGTCGAGATGGTGGCTGGTCTTGAAATCTTGCGAAATAAACCATGCGTGCAGCGACAACGGATGTTCTATTGGGAGAAAAGTGGGAATAGCATTGCTGAAATAGACTATCTCGATATCTTTAATCTCAAAGTCACCCCGATAGAGATAAAGTCTGGCACGCAGGGTGGCATGAAGAGTCTATGGCTATTCATGAGAGAGAAACATCTTACAGAGGCAATCCGCTGCTCATTCGAGAATTTCGGAGAATTCTGCTACACCGACTCTCAAGCTGACAATGCCGTGCGTCATATAACTATCGTTCCGCTATATGCATTGGAGAATCTGCAGAAGATGAAATAGGGGAAGGTGTGGCTGCAAGAAACATTTTCGAACAAAAATATGTTAGTTGACAAGGATTATTCGTACAAATAATGTATCTTCGCAGAAATAAGGCATAAACAAGGCAAATAGGAGGCGCTGATATGACAGACAAAAGATTCAGGAGATTGCCGGTAGGCATTCAGTCGTTCAAGGTTATCAGGGAGGAAAACTACCTCTACGTGGACAAGAGCGACATCGTATGGAACATGGTAAACTTGGGAGAAAAGTATAATTACTTGAGCCGCCCTCGTCGGTTCGGCAAGTCTGTGCTTGTCGATACGCTGGAGTCGTACCTTGAAGGAAGAAAAGACCTGTTTGAAGGACTGAAGATTATGCAGCTGGAGAAAGACTGGAAGCAGTATCCTGTCATACGTCTCGACATGAGCCGTGGAGGTGCCAACGAAGACACTCTGCGCTCTTACCTGAACCTGCGCTTCAAGGATTATGAGGAGAAATACAACATTACTCCAGATCCTACTGCCATGCTTGCCGATCGTTTCCACGCCATTATAGCCACGGCATATAAGCAAACCGGGCTGAGAGTAGCGGTTCTCATAGACGAATACGACTCTCCCTTGCAACATTCATGGAGAACACCCGATCATGAAAAATGTACTGGAGTATACCGTGAAGTTTTTGCCATACTAAAGGCGGACGACGAGTACGAACAATTCGTTTTCATCACCGGCATCACCAAGTTCACACAGATATCTCTCTTCTCTGTCCTCAACAATCTGACCAACATCAGCTTCATGCCAGAATACGCAGCAATCTGCGGCATTACCGAGGAGGAAATAAAAGAGAACTTTATGCCAGAACTCAAACAGATGAGCGAAGCAAACGGTTGGTCTGTACAGGAAACCCACGACAGATTGAAAGCTTATTACGACGGGTATCACTTCAGTCGTCGCAATATGGTGGATGTTTACAATCCATACAGCCTCGTCAATGCGTTGAAATCAAAAGAAATAATTAACTTCTGGGCTTCCTCAGGAGCAACATCACTTCTCCCAAAGTTTGTTGACAACATAGAACTTCGCCTCGGTAACTATGAGAAATGCTCTGTAATGCGCAACACCTTGGAACTGTCAGACGTAACTGGAGGCGGTGCCGAATTGTTCTTATATCAATCGGGATATCTCACTATAAAGGAAAGTGACGAGTTTGGTTATATATTGGGGTTCCCTAATGAGGAAGTAAAACAAGCGTTATACGAAACGGTGCTGCCTACTCTTGCCATGCGCTCAGAAAACGAAATACTGTCGCTGCAAGCCTGCCTATACAGAGAATTGGGCACTGGTCAGATAGACGAAGCCATGAAATCTTTGAAGGCCCTCATCGCCGACGTCCCATACACCAACAAGAAGCTCGCTTCTATGGATATGGAGGAACGTTACCGTCTCATCATCAGCACCATACTCAATGCCATCGGCTTGAATGTAGAGGTTGAAAAGATGATTTCAACCGGCAGAATCGACATGACGGTGAAGACCTCACGCTACATCTATGTCATTGAACTGAAATTGCATAACAACGGCGGAAAGGAAGCTGCTACCGAGCAAATCCTCAACCGTCAATATATGGAACCTTTCAAGGCTGACAAGCGCCAAGTCATAGGATTGGGCATTGAACTTGATGGAGAAGGAAAGGGCCTCTTAGGCTGGAAGAGAGCGGAATGAATGCAAAAAAACATGGATTTTTTACCCAAATCGTTGTTATAGTGTTAGATTTGGGTAAATAATCGCCGTTTTTGGGTTAAAGGGCTTTAAGTATAGACCAAAACGGTATTACAGCAGAGCGATGTCCGCTTCGATGCTCTCTGGAGTAAAGCGGATGCCCTTCAGCACCACCTTTTCAAACACCTTCTGCAGCTTGTCGATATCGCCAAGACGAAGTTTTACTATGTTGCCAGGCATCTGTTCTACAAAGCCTGCTTTCTCCGGCACAAGCTTCTTAGCATAAGAGATGGCTGGCGACACAAGCAGTTCGATACCCATCTTGCCGTCATACGACAAGAACAAGTCGGTGCCCTCAATCTTCTTTACAATAAGATTTATGCTTATAGACTTTGTAAAGCCCAACACCTTTATCGGAACAGAGACCGACATCGTATCTCCATCCACATACCCCACATTCACAGTCTTGTGAAAATGATCAGCCACATAATCCTGCAGCTCAGCATAAGTAATTGATAACTTCATATATTAACACCTTCAAGGGTGAACTCGAATTCTGTTTTTCGAATCTAGTCTTTCAGCATAGTAGTCTCCTTCCCATACCAATTCAAAAATCTTCATTTGAATTTTATACCATACAAAAGGTATGAAAACTATTAAAAGTAAAAGGAACATTGCAATCGCACACTTACTGTACTGACATATGATTTCACTAATGGAACTTTGACAACAGTCAGCGAGTACCGTTATTAAATACAGAAGACAAATAAACCATATATTCCTAAGGAAATTCTCATGAGCCTCAAGTGTTGGAATATTCATTAAGAATCCATTTTTTACTACATTATACTAGGCTTCCAGATAATCATCTTTGGTTATATATTTATTTTTCAGTATGACATTTTCATGTGCTTTTTTTATCATAGGCAAATTGTTAGTCAGAAAACGTGTTATGTTTTTTATAAATGTTTGATAGAAAATACCAATGATAAAAGCTGTGACGAAAAACAATATATTCGTTTCTGCTTTTTCTCCAATTATTCCTCCTAGCAGAAGTAAAAGCAATGTTCCAACAGTCAGCTTATTTAAGCTATCATAAAATGTAAAACCAGTTATTGTATTCATATTCTTTATCTGTTTGTTATCGAACATTTCAGGCTAAATACATCATTTAAAAGATTCTGTATTTCGTCAATTCGTTTCGCTGTTAGTTTCTTGTTCATATAGAAATCAGCAAAAAGACTATCGGGAGAAAAACTCCCAATAGTCAAATACTAGAATTATTTCTTTTTATTCAATTCTTTAGCTATTGTTATAGCTAATCCTCCAACAGCCGCTACTGCCACGCCGAGGCTTTTCCAAGTACTCTTGTCTTTTTTCTTTGTTTTAATTGTATCTTCACTCATGATTACAAAATATTTAATTGTTAAACTTCCTCATAGTCAACATAATCAGCAGACTTTTGCCATGCCTCAATATGTTTCTTGTATTTTTCCAAATCTTGAACTTTCTGTTTTAAAGACGCTATTTCTTCATTGCGTTCCTTTATCTTCTGACATAACAGTATATAAGAAGGTGCAAAGTTCTTATAATACTCATTGTCTGACTCAAAAGTTTTGAACACGTTGCTTATGCAGTCATTTATCGCATTAGTTAATGATTTCTTAAGCTCATTCAACTTCTTCTGATCTTTATGTTGTTTATACCAACCATAAAGTTCAAAAGCGACTCCAATTCCAGCTCCAATCCAACCTGCCCATTTTGTAATGTTCTTTCCCATATTGATGGCTCCCCAAGGCTTGAACTTATAACCTTTGGCAATTACATCACGAACAGCTTTAATCTGCTCACCTGTTATATTCAAGTTCTTCAATTGGCCAACACCATATTTTACGGCATCGTTCAACATTGCATCTTGCATAGAGTATGTGTCCTGTATTTTCACTGCAGCCAAATTTACATTATTAGCATTCGCCTCACAACATTGCTCAATCTGGGCAGACAGCTTATCTTGGAAGACATAAAAAGTCACCTGACTATTCTGCACTCCAAGTTGATTAGAAATGACATCGCCAATTGTTTCCACTGAAGCGCCATTGATTTCTCTAATGGCATCATTTTTTATTTCATTAATAGCTTGACGAAGTTCGTTACGTGATGATGTAAGTTCAGACTTCAAATGCTTTCCATCCTCCTCTATCTCAGTACAATCTCGCTCCATTTTGGCAATAGCCTTAGATACCGGTTTTTCTGTACATGCTATTGCTTTGTGTAATCCATCAACAATATCAGAAACGGATGTTTCATAAGAAGACGAAGATAATTTGTCTGTATCGGCATTATTGACTACCGCATTTACACATTTTCTCAAATCCTTAATGTGTGAACGCTCGTAATAATTATCTATTTTCGAGAACCAATGCTGTAACCCCTTTCCTTTTGGATCGGCAGCTATGCATACGACATGTAAACGCTTCTCTTCATCGGGGGTTAAGTTGATAGTACTACGTAGACGTGAAATAAGGTTTTCCTTCTTTATCTTACAACCATTATTGAAGTCGTACTCATCCAATAGGTCATAACCAGCTTCATCCATTTTGTTAATGACAAAAATGGTATTGTCAAGTTTATGATAATCACGCATAACACGACGAATTATCTCAACATGACTCTCTTTCAACGGAACTACGGCATCACAAACATATATAATAATATGGGCCTCAGAAATATAGCGTTCCGTAATTTCGGAGAACTTTATATTCTGACCGTTTATTTCTCTTTCTTTTGTACCAAACAATCCCGGAGTATCAACTATCTTGAAACCTTTCTTAAGGTCTTTAGGACGATAAATGGTAAGTTCATCTGAAGACTCGTCATTATCAATCTTCATGTTATCTTCCAATCTACCTAATAGACCAGCAATAGCACTCGTCTTTCCATCTGAAAAACTACCTAATAGTACAACACTGATTTCACCATCCTTAATGGTATCCACAATACTATCTATCTTGCTAAGATAAGCTTGCAATTCAGGAATATGTTCAACCCCTTTTTGCAAAAGTTCTTTCAAAGCTGCCAGCTTTTGCAATTTATTGCTCGATATATTAAATTCTTCCATAACGTTTATGTTTTAAACCATTTACAAATTCAGCAATTTCATCGTCAAAAGAATCCAGTGTATCTTGTAATTCCTCTATATTAGACAATTCCTCTTTTACAGAATTACTTAATTGGCGCTTTTGATCGTTTATATCTTTAATTACAGGTCTCAACATTGAATTTATGTTATTGTTTGCTTGTTGAGTAGCCTTAGTTATTGCATCAGAGACGCTTTTTCTGGCATCTGCCTTGCCACCATCTCCTGTACATGCATGAGCAATGCCACCGACAACAGCTCCTATACCTGCACCTACTAAAGTCCCTGCAACAGGTATAACCGATCCTAACATCGATCCTAAGAAAGCCCCAGCAGTAGCAGTACCTGCAGTTTTAGCTGTCCATTCAAGAACATCATTGAAATCGACATCCAATTCTTCTAATGCACCTGAGAAATCAATATCAGCACCGACATCAACTGTTCGGTTGAATTGAATTGGTCTTATGTTTACGCCATCCAAATCTTTTATCTTTCTATTTGCTGTGTTACGAACTTTATTAAGTTCTTCATTAACAATAGATTTGATACGATTCTCTAAATTCCAAATAACTTCTTGTTGATGCTGTTCTGCTAATTGATGGATATTTTCCGGTTCATCATTTATAAGATTAAAGATCCTTGATTTTAATTCGCCATAAGAACTTGTAATCGCATTTCTTGTCTTGTTGGTTATGTTTCTCAAAGCAGAATCCATACTATTATTGCAAACCTCTCGATTTATAGTTCGTAGGTTTGAATCCAAATTGGCTAAATAGCTCTTCTGAGATTCCATAACTTGCTCAATGTCTGCGGCTATATTACCAGCTAAAGATACCAATTTCTGTTTGTTAGCTTCGATAATTTCAGACTTGAAATTTAAAGCCTTCTGCTCAACGAGAGTTGTCAAAGTCTTAAATTGGCTAAACTCCAAGACCTTATCAGCCGAACCACCAAAATACTTCAATAGCTTTTGTTGTCCTCTTATCAAATCTTCTCGTTTAGGCGAAAATGATGCTTTGGCAGACATTGCCAACAGTCCCTGCAAGGTTACATGCCCTGCATATACATCACCCAATATAGTTTTAAACTCTGCCTGTATTAAACTTTCAGACTTTAAGACACCTGGTGTTATCAATGTTTCTCTTTCTTCTTCTTCATCATAATTGCTGACACCACCACGCACATTGTAGATAGAGTATACCTTTACCCAATCTCCTAAATATTTCTTGATTTTTTCAGCTGTGGCTCGGTCTGGCTTTTTATTGTGTCCCTGAACATAAAAGACACAATGTGCCTTATGCAAAGCAGTTTTTATTACATCTTTAAATTCTGATTCATTTCCTTCAATACCTGGAACATCTATCAATGTAAAAGGATGACCAGCAATAGACAAATGATATTCTTCATAGGTCTTTGTGAAATCGTGTCTGCCGTCACCTACTATCAGACCGTCTTCTTTCTTACGTTTATCATCGAAAAGAATTCTGAAAGTCTCAATGATTGTGCTCTTGCCTGCATTTGTCTCGCCAAAGAATGCAATAACAAGTTTGTCCCACACAGTGTCCTTTAGTGCAACATTCAATTCCTTCTTAGCTTCTTTTATTTTCGTATCAAATGCAAATGCTATTTTATCCTTTACAGTATTAAATTGTGAGTTTACTCCATTTAAATCGGAAACTTCCCATTGGGTATCTTGTAATATGTCTTGCAAATTCTTATAAGCCTTCTTAATTTCATCTTTGGAAGACAGACTTTGAGTAGGCTTATTCTTATCTGATGAAACATCAACAGACTCACACTTTACTTTAGACGAAGAACTTTTAACTACTTTTTGAGGCTCATCATTCTTCTGAACAACTCGTTTGTCTTTGCGTCTTTTTCTATTCGATATTTGTTCGAGTTGATCTTCAAATTCAGAAGTTAATTGTTCTTTAGTTTTTTTTGTTTTTTGTTCTTTATTCGTGAGTAAATTCGTTAAGAAAATAACAACAGGGTTGGAGTTCTCAACTTTTTTATCAAACAATGCATAGTCGCTAATCTTCAGATCATAGGATGTTGTACCTAATGATTTTTGGATATAGAAACTATTCGTCATGTGCATTATTGTTGCAACCTCACTCCACTCTGCAGTAAAGCTTTTCTTATTGTCATTTAAATTAAAATAGCAAATGCGTTGGTCTGTAATAATGCAACCAGAGGGAGTTTTCTCATCATTGTCTTTCGCCTTCCAATTAGCTTTATGACGTGATACCCATAACAGTTGTTCACCTCTTCTTAATGTTATCTCATAAAGAAGTTTATTTGAAATGGCATCTACATTGTTCAATCCTAAGTGTACACAATCAGGCCATGAAACAAACGGTTTAAACAGCAGTTTGTTAGACATAAATGCTTTGAATATGTTATTGTCTTCCATAGATTGTCCCATTGGTTTGCTTGCCTCACGAATTGCATCATTAAAAAAGTCAATCCATTGGTTTGAAATTGCCATATTGTCATAACAACCTCCTAACAACTGCGCATATAAAAATCCAACTTCTTCATTTTCATCATCAATCAAGACAATGACATCATCATCATCTTCATCTTTCTTTTTTTTTGCAGAAGCCAGTTGATTCCATTCACAATAGTAATAATACTCAAAATCATGTTCTTGGTCATCTGTAACATACAAGTGGACTAAAATACGCTCATCTGTTATAAGCAATGCATTGATAAGGTTAGAATCGGTATCTTCATATTGCTGAACAATCACTGCGCCATAAATGAGTGTCTGATTTGAAGTGTCGTCAGAATTGAAAGCTGAGAGAATCTGTCCCTCCTCATTTTCAAATCTATCTTCATTCAAATAGTTGGCACATAAAATATCGTATCCAAAATCTGAACTTATGGCATAATCACGCATCTCTTTTACTGTTTTTTCCAAGAAATTATAGTAACGGGACGATGATTTTTGTAATTTGTTGATGTATTTCATAAGTACTTATGCTTATTTAGTCCAACTTCCTAAATTCAAAATCATTCTGGTTACAGCATGCTTTTTTGTAGTCGAAGGCGTAGATGCGCATGTAGACTTCTTGGAGTTCTTTGGCGCCGTTGTAGAATGGGGTGGTGGTGTGCTGCTGAGTGGTTACCGTCACTACCATATCGGGGGTTAGTACGGTGCCGTTGGAACGCTTGATGCGCTTCGGCCTTACTTGAAAAACTTTACTCATAGGCTGTAAGTTTTAAGTTGTTTGACGTATCGATGTTGTGGGACAAGGTACGATATGTATGTATCTTATGCAAAGATAATCAGATGCCTTGACCCGTACAAGTTCATAATGGTTCATAGAGGAAAAGAAAGGCGTAGACTCCTTCTCTCGATATTCCCTTGTAAGTTAGGCTCTGGTAAAACCCGTAGAAAAGAGGATATGAAAGAGGAGCCTACACCATATCATGGTGCAGACTCGCTCAAACAAATTCCAGTTCTTTTCTACTTCAGTTCAAATTTACCAGATTTCAACTTACAGAACCGTCACGGTGCACACAAGTTATATTGGTACACCCTTATTTGCTTGCTCGCGTCCACAAGATTTCTTGCGTCATTTCCGGGGCTGCCAGCTTCAGGATTTTGTGCCTAACGCTGTTGCTGTCCTTCCATTTGCAAATGTAGTAAAAGTTTCGGATAATCCTCATCTTTCCATTGAAAAATCTTGGTCGGCTCCTCTTTTTCTGTTTTCCGGTACTCTTGTCGCTGCGTGATGAGTCTCATTTTGTCACTGATGTAGTCGAAGCCATTGACTATCGTATTGGCAGGGGAGGGGATGTGGGCTATGATGCCGGCAACGGTCTTGTGGTAGTGGGAGTACATGATGTCGGCTCGTGGCCATCCTTTGTCATGTCCGATTTCGAAGTAGCATACGCTTGTGATTGCTGTCATGATAAAGAGACAGAAGAGTTTTATCACTTTGGTGAGTATCTTGCGTAACATGGGTTTTATTGTCATGGTGGTGCTGTTTGGTGTCGCGACGGCAAAGGTATAGGTTATGGGTGCCAAAAGATGACATAGCTAGAGGAAAAATGATGGGCGGATAGAAATAATATTGATTTGCAGTGACAGATATGAGTAAAAGATGCACATACATGCTGATTTTCAGTAAAAACAGGAATTTCTCAAAAAAACTGTCAGATTGTCTGGTTTTTCGCCGTAATATCCTGATAAGCAGGTAGTTGACTGTTTTGCGATTGTCAGGCAATTGTCTGGATGGTTGGCTGATGAAAGGAAAAGCGTAAGGCTGCAAGCAGTTATAAAATATTACATTGAATGGCCTAATGACCGTTTGGTGTTAACTTATTGGGCAGACA
>ULIZ01030537.1_pt1 | contig 13405 bp, 9 predicted proteins | sample 1950601 | NCBI WGS metagenome assembly ULIZ01 (sample SAMEA4835456, study PRJEB28245) | human gut metagenome | biome: gut microbiome; material: fecal sample | place: Denmark | collected 2008 | reverse complement strand
AACTAGATAGATAATTATTTTATTTGTATTAATAGAACTATGAGTAAGCATAATGCAAACTAAAGATTTTTTCTTTTGTTGAAAATGAATTTTTTTGTGTAAACAAAATTTTCACAAATTTTATAAAATCAAAGTGATAACCTATTGTCTTTATAGAAAAAAATGTGTTATAATCAATATGGCATAAACTACTTAAACGAAAAGCAGAAGGAGCGAATAGATGCATAAAATTTGTTATTCAAAGTTATGGAAATTGCTGATTGATAAAAGGATGAACGGCTCTGAACTCAGGAAGGCGGTTGAACTGGCGCCGAATAAGCTTACGAAACTATATAAAGAAGAACCTGTTTCCGTGGAAACGCTGCTTCGTATTTGCGAATATCTCAACTGTGACATAGGCGACATAGTGGAATTCTCGTGCATAGGCGACAAGGCGGCAACATATAAAGGAAAAGGAGTGTAATAGAATGAATATGACAAGGTCGAAGAAAAAAGATTTATTATATGTCGCAGTTGCTGCGTTCTTCTTCCTTACTGCTTGTGTACTGCAAACGGTAGACGATTATATTTCCGATTGGTCTGTTAAAAAAACGATTGCGTTATTGACGCAATATATTTTCTTCGGTCTCCTCGCGTATTGGACGGCGTCCGTGATCAGCCGCATTTCCGACAAAAGCATTTGCTCGGGGATTATCGTGGCGATAGCGCTGATGGGGGTGATCCTTTTTGTCAGACTTCTCAAATATCACGTTTTTTACGACGGAACGGTGATGCGGTATTTATGGTATTCCTATTATATCCCGCACTGCCTTGCTCCCGCGGTTCTGCTTATTACGCTGCTGGGTATGGGGCGCAAAGACGGAAAACCGCTTGCAAAAGGATGGTATCTGCTGTTTCTGCCTGCGGCGGCGCTGATTCTATTGGTTTTTACGAACGATCTCCACGAGCAGGTGTTTTCTTTTGCAAAAGGGCTCAAATATTCCAACGAAACATATAAATGGGAATGGGGGTACTATTTTATTCTGTCGTGGATTGCCGTATTGTATCTTTCCATCGGCGTATTGCTCTATATCAAATGCCGCGTTTCGGGGTGCAGAAAAAAGGCGTGGATTCCCCTCGTTTTGTTTATTGTTTGTATCGTGCTCTGCGTTTTGAGAGAAGTGTTCGATCCCGTCTTTATCAGAATGCCGGAAGCGGTTGTTTTCAGCGTGGTTGTGGTTTTTGAAAGCCTTATCCGAATAGGATTTATCCCGTCGAACGTCAATCACGAAGAACTTTTTTACGTGGCGGACGTTTCCGCAGGCATTGCCGATAAAGACCTGAACGTCGTTTTAACCTCGAAAAACGCGCCCGAAATCACGCGCGAACAGGCGATGAAAGCGGCAAACGGAAGCAAAATCGAATTGAGAAAAGACCTTGTTCTGCGCGCAAAAGCAATACGCGGCGGGGTAGTGCTCTGGACGGAGGATTATTCTCTCATCAACAAAATAAACGCCTCTCTTGCGGAAATAAACGGAACGATTTCGGAGGAGAGCGACCTGATTGCCGCAGAAAACAAACTTAAAGAACAGCGCTCTAAAATCGAAGAACAGAACAACCTGTACAAAGGGATATTCGCCGTGTTTCGCCCGCATCTGAAAAAGATAAAAAAATGCTTTGCCAAGGTGATAAGCGAAGAAGAGAAAGAAGAAGCGCTACGCCTTGCCGTCGTTTACGGCGTGTATCTGAAACGGCGCAGCAATCTCGCTATGCTTGCGAAGAACGGTCGGGCGCAGTTATCGGAACTTTTATACGCTATACGCGAATCTACGGACGCGCTTTCTTTCTATGGCGTGGCGGCATCGGTGATTTTCGAGGGCGACGGCACGGTTCCAATTGAGCAGATTACTTTTCTGTACGAATTTTTTGAGGACTGTATAGAGAGCGCGCTCCCCGACCTTTCCGCGTGTCTTGTTCGATTGTCGGATAAAAACGGGTTATTGCATTGTCGCATTGCTCTTGACAATGTAAGGGAGAGTATATCGGAGAGTTGGCGAAAGGAGAAATGTGAAAAACTCGGGGCGTCAGTTCGACTGCAGAAGCAGGACGAAACGCTGTATGCAACGCTGTCGTTTGGCGAAAGAGGGGTGATTGTATGATACCGTTCGTTGATTGCAACGAAATTGTTTTTCGCGGCACGTTTATCCTGCTGTTGGTTGCGGCGTTTGTCGGAGTCGTATGTTTTGCGATAAGCTTCTCGTACCGGCTGAAATTGCGGTATATTCTCCCGGAATTACTTTGTACGATATGCGCGGTTTTGACGTTCTGCTTTTTGGCAGACGGCATTCGTATTCGGGATTTAGGAGAAACCCGAAGCGACTTTTTGGCTTCTACGTGCTTTTTGCCTACGTGGTGCGTGGTTGCGGTTGCATTTTTACTATTTGCGTCGGTGTGCGTGTGCTTATCCGTTATCATAAAGAAGAGGTTGTCGTCTCTTACCGCTATGTCCGTCAAGGACGCGATTTCCGTATTGCCCGCTGGCGTTTGTTTTTACGACGAAACGGGACGGTTGCTTTTGATAAACCAACAGATAAACAACGAATGCAGAGCAATCACGGGAAGACCGCTTTTGGACGGCGCGGCATTTTGGTCGGCTATGTGCGAAGGTAAAGTAGCGGACGGTATCGTTTGCAGTTGTGAGGGCGATTCGGTGCTTGTTGAGAAAAACGACGGACACGCAAGTAGTTACAAGCGGATTATACATATTGTAGACGGCAAGACTATCTATGAGATATCTTGTTCGGACATCAGCCGTGAATTCGCGCTCAAAAGGGAAGTCGAAGAACAAAACGAAGAACTTAGAAAAATGAATTTAAGGCTTCGCAAGTATGGCGAAACGGTAACCGAAGTTACCAAAGAGCGGGAAACGCTTGCGGCGCGGGTGAAGGTGCACGACGGTATGGGCTCTTTGATACTGAAAACCAAAAGAGCGATTTTGCAGGAGGAATGTGATAAAGACGCGTTGATATGCGAATGGAACGGCGTCGTTTCGCTTGTTTCCTCGCCCGAAACGGAAGAGGTCAGGGCGGAAGAAATTAAAAAAACAGCGGAAAGCGTAGGCGTGAAAATATTGTACACGGGCGTGCGCCCGCCGAAAGGGAGCGTCGCCGAAAAAATTCTTGCAAACGCCGTGTTCGAGTGTATCACCAACACCGCAAGGCACGCAGACGGCGACGAACTTTATATAACGGTATCGGACGACGGGGAATTTTTAACGGCAAGATTTAGCAACAACGGCAGACCGCCGAAAACAGAAATCGTAGAAGGAGGAGGACTTTCCTCTTTGCGTAGAATGGCGGAAATGGCGGGCGAAAGCATGAGAATAGAGAGTTCGCCCCGATTTCTGCTTACCATAATGATTCCGAAAGGAGAAAAAGAAGATGAGAGATAAAATCAACGTGATGATTGTGGAAGATCAGTCCATGCCGCGGCAACTTTTCGAGGCGATCATAAAGACGCAACCGAAATTCAATCTTTCCGTGTCTATCGACAATGCCGCCATTGCGGACATCTGCTGCGCAAGGCACAGAATTGACCTCGTGCTGATGGACGTGGTAACCAAAAACGGGGCGAGCGGCCTTGTGGCGGCGGAAAAAATAAAGGCGCAGAATCAGAAAGTCAAAATCATCATCGTTACGAGTATGCCCGAATGTTCTTACGTCGAACGCGCCAAAAAGATTGGCATAGAGGGCTTTTGGTATAAGGATTTCGGCGTAGAACCGATTTTAACGCTTATCGAACGCGTGCTGAGCGGCGAATCCGTTTATCCCGACGACGTGCCCGAAATTCAACTCGGACTTGCGAAAAGCGGAGAGTTGACGGCGAGAGAACTTGAAATTTTACGCGTGATGACGGGCGGGTTCACGAACGCGGAAATTGCGGAAAAACTCGGCATTTCGGAAAAGCGGGTGCGCAATCACGTTGCCAATATGCTTGAAAAAACGGGATTCAGAAGCCGCACCGAACTTGCCGTGCGCGCAAGAGAGACGGGAATCGTCATACTTGACAGAACGGAGGACGACATTTAGAAAACGGAAAAAACTGCCTTCAAAAACGGCAGTATCCCCTTTTAAACGGAAAGAAAAAGAGAAAACGGCAGTGTTTTGCTGTGAACTTAAAGGTGGCAGAACTTTTAGGTTCACAGCATTTTTGATGCCGATTTTTTTTTGAAAATTTAAAAAAAATGCCCGGAAGGGGGTCATTTGACACTTTCCAAACGGAAAATAAAATGATAAAATAATAGTATAGTAATAATAGTGTGGTGATCCGCTGTCTTGCGTATATTCACCTATTCCCGAAAAGGAGGCGCCGCAAAAAAATGAAAAAAATAATCGTTGCAATACAGAACACGCTCGTCAGGGAAGCGGTGATCGGCGCGTTGAAAAAAAGAGGTTTTTTTGCGGAAAAGTCGCTTTCGCAACTTCCCGATAAAGTGGCTATGGCGTGCGACGTGTTTTTCGCGGACGTTCTTTTGATGGACGCGGGGCGCGCGGCGGAAAATTCGTTTGAGCGGCGTATGGAAACGGTGCGGTGCGTCAGAAAGAATAATCCATCTTTGAAAACGGGACTTTTGTGCGACAACGTTTCCGATCCGGAAATTGCTCGAAAGGTGAAGCAAGCAAAGGAAATGGGGCTAATCGACGTATTTTTTTACGAGTCCGTGCAGACCGACTATCTTTGCGACGTGGTGGATTCGCTGTAAATCCGTCGCGGAAGTTATCAGAAAGGTTTTGACGGGAGGCAATCGCCCCCCGAAAAAATAAAAATTTCAGGAGGTTATATTATGAAAAAATCAATTAAGGCGATTTTGAGCGTTGTGCTTGTTCTCGTTTTGGGAGCGATCGTATTTACTGCGTGCGAAAGCAAACACGAACACGGGTTTTCCGAGGAGTGGACGCACGACGAAACGGGACATTGGCATGCCTGCACGGGCGAAAACTGCAACGAAACGGAAGGGCTTGCGGCGCACGTGTATGATAACGACGCAGACGCCACCTGCAACGTTTGCGGATATGAAAGAGCGGTCGTGCCGTCGAAAACAACTTATACGATTGCTTTTGAGACGAACGGCGGAAGCCCCGTTGCACAAATCGAGGTAGAAGCGGGCGACGAAATTGCGGCACCGACTGCGCCGACAAAGAGCGGAGAGAGCTTTGTCGGTTGTTACGAAAGCACCGACGGCGGCACGACTCTCAAACCTGACGCGTTCGTATTCGGCTATATGCCGAGCAAAAACATCACCCTTTATGCAAAGTGGCAAGATGCGGTGATCGGCAGTTGGGAAACATATCAAGTCGTTATGCCCGCAGGAACCGTTGTTAATTTGGGAGAAGAATTCCCTTTTCTCGGAACAACCTTGTCAGAAAATCTGTTCAATTTGACGGTGGAAGAAACAAGTTTAACCTTGACTATGACAATGGGTGAATCTACTATGTCCGATTCCGCAACTTATACGAAAACCGACGGAGTTTACGTTGCAACGCTTACAATTATGGGTGACACCGTTTATACGCTGACTACATACGACGAAGAAAACGACAGATTGTTCTGTGAAATCCGCGATAAAGAAGGCGAAGGCTATACAACTTATTATAGGCTCACTCTCACAAGAGTAAACGGTGAAGCATAAAAAATTTCAGGAGGAGATCATGATGAAAAAAAGACTACTTACCATCATTTTGTCGCTTGTTGCGGTGTTGTGTCTGACATTTGCGCTTAGCGCTTGCGGCAAAAAAAAGACCGAGTGCGAAAAAAACGGCCACAGTTTTTCAACCGAATGGTTGAACGACGCCACCGATCATTGGCATAAATGCGCCAACTGCGACGAAATATCAGATAAGGCGGCGCACGTTTACGATAAAGAAGTCGTAGCCGACGAATATCGTGCAAGCGAAGCAACTTATACCGAGCCTGCAAAATATTATAAGTCCTGCGTATGCGGCAAAAAAGGAACGGAAACTTTTGACAACGGCGAGGCTCTTGGAGCAAAGGAGAATCAAGTTCTGCTTGCAGACGGCGTCGTGCTCGGCAAAACTTACGACGGCGAGGCTTATACCCTCTCTGCCGAAGCCTTTACCAAAAACGGTGACGGCGCGATTACGCTTGAATACAAAGGCGCAGACGAAACCGAATGGTTTTCCGAGGCACCCGCGAACGCAGGAAACTATAAATTGAGAGTTTCCGTTGCGGCGACGTCGGAGTGGAAAGCGGCGCAAGCAACCTTCGACTTTACGATAGACAAAAAGCAGTTGACCGTCAGCGGAACAACCGTTGCGGATAAAGTTTATGACGGAAGCGATACGGCTACCGTAACGGCAGGCACGCTTGCAGGCTTGGTAAGCGGCGATGAGATTTCCGTGAGTGTTATGGCAACCGGTACTTTTGCAAGCAAGGACGTTGCGTACGGACTTGGCATTGAGAAGCAGGACGTAACGGTTTCATACGCTCTTACGGGCGCACTTGCAAACAACTACCTTGCGCCTGTCGGCGAAACCTTGCGTGATGCAGCTACAATAAATCCGAAAACTTTGTCTGACATACATTTGGAGAAAGATTACGACGGCAACGGTAGATTTGATAGAACCGTACTGACGACAGAACAAGGCATACTTGAGGGCGAGAGCATTAAAATTTACGTTGACGCAATCGGCGCAAACGTAGGCGTTTACAAAGACGGCAACGAAGACGAAGATTTTGATTTTAACGAATACGTTTTATATATCGGCGACACCGAAAAACAAACCGTAAACTATGCGTGGGGCGACACTTGCACCGCGACGATCAAGGCTAAACAGCTGACTATCAGCGGAACGACCGTTGCTGATAAAGTTTATGACGGAACCACCGATGCAACCGTTATGACCGGCACGCTTGCAGGTCTTATCGGAACCGATGAACTTTCCGTAGGTGTATCGGCAACCGGAACGTTTGCAGATAAAAATGCAGGAAGCGATAAAACCGTTACCATAGTTTATTCGCTTACCGGCGCCCTTGCAAACAACTATCTTGCACCGAAAGACGAAACGGCAACTGCGACGATAAATAAAAAAGAACTTGATTTAACGGAAGTACCGTCAAGGGAATACAATGGCGACAATAGAATTCAAAAACTAACAAGTGAAGGATGTGTAGAAGGAGAAAATGTTGTTGTTATGTACTTTTTGGATAGCGCAGATGCAGGAGATCGCACGGTAACGAGTTGTAGTTTTGTTGCTGGTTATGAAAACTATTCGATTAAGAGTTATTCGGCAACTGCCACTATTACTCAAAAAGTAATCACAGAATTTAATACTACTCTAACCCCGCAAACAGGAACTTCTGTTAGTATTTCTGCAAGCGTAGATCTTGATAATGGAAAAACAGAGATGGTTAATTTCAAATTTACGGTTACAAGTGAAAGTGTATGGAATCATGCAGGAGAGTTGACTTTAGTCCTTGAAAAACCTTTGTCAACACAGGTAAAGATTGAAATTGTGGATAATCCTAATTACAAATTAGCCTATAATCTCGTAGGCACATTGACAATAGCCGAATCCGAATAGGAAGCAGTATCAAACAAGTTTACGCAAACGCCCGAATAGGCGTTTGCGTATACACTTTTGAAGGAGGATAGAAATATGAAAATTCGCACTCGATGGATATTTACAATTATTCTGTGTTTGCTTATAGCTATTCCGTTGCTGCGTGCGATGGTTCGCCTGCCGCGCCGAACGGCACGCTTGAAAGCAAAAACGGCGTTACCGTTGAAGGAACGTTTGCGGACGGCGCGGCTTTAGAGGCGGTGAAAGTGGTAGGCGCAGATAAAATTCTTGCGCTTCAATCGATTGCCGAAGAAAAGTACGATACCGACGGGGAAGTTTACGTCTACGATATTTCGCTGATAAAGGACGGCGCAAAGGTACAGCCGAGCGGCAAAGTAAAAGTTACCGTTTCCGTGCCGGATATCGACACAAGCAAAACGTATACGGTATATCACGTAAAGGACGACGGAGCGGTCGAAAAGATTAAGCCCACGGTGCAGAGCGGAAAAGTGATATTTGAAACTGACGGCTTTTCTTGCTTTATTATTGCACCCGACGCGCAATCGGGCGGTGAAATTGAAGAGTCTAAAAAGCAGGTAAACGTCAGCATCAATATACTTCCCTTGGCGGAATGCGGAATGCTGAAAGTCAACGGCACGCTGTATGAAAACGCGGCAAGCTATAAAACGACGCACACCGAGGGCGAAAGAATCACCGTGGAAGCGATTGCGACAAGCGGACATCACTTCGGTTTCTGGGGTGGGGACGAAGTGCTTTCACGCGAACCTGTGTATGAGTTTACCGTAGGCGCGGAAAATATCAGTTTTGCGGCAAACTTCACGGGGCACGACGTGCAGTATTCGGAAATCACCGACGACGCACACACGGAAAAGTGCAAATTCGGCGATTATACGGCAACCGTGGCGCACACGTTTGCAGATGAAAAAATCATTACCGAAGCCACTTGTCAGCACGCGGGCGAGAAAGAGCTTTCCTGTGCTTGCGGAAAGACCAAAACCGAAGCAATACCGATTACAGACCACAACTATCAGGACGGTGTTTGCACCATGTGCGGAAAAACGCAGACTTACGTCCGCGTCAACGCCAACGGCGTGGCAAACCCCAACGGCGCGTATATAAAAATGGGCAAGACCTATTGCGAACAGGTAAAAGACGGCAATATTGAAAATGCTCTTATGGAGATTGCCGGCAGCCCATACTTAACGCTTGAAAACTGGACTCCGTTCGACTTCGGCAACGGCGACAGCGGCGAAAACGCAACCACGTATTATTGCGACGTCGAATACAACGGTCTTAATTACCGCGGCGTGTATATCAAAGATTATCGTAAGGACAACGACAGCGCTCAAACGACGAACAGCCGCTACTGGACGGGTACCTATTGGTTTGAACAGCGCACCGCCATGTGGAAAATCGTGAAGATAGAGGACGGCAAAGCCTATCTCGACAGTAAGGAAATCTGGATCAGTCAGCGCTTCGCCGAGTCGGACGAAGGGGAACTCACCTACGAAAACAGTTGGATTCGTTCTTGGCTGATCAATACTTGGATCAACGAATTGTTTACACCCGCGCAACAGGCGATTTTGCAGGGCAACGAAGCCTGTTTCGGCGACAAGATATTCTTGCCGAGTTCGGATGAAATCAGCATAAACAACCCCAAGCCGTTCGGGCTTTACAGGTATCCGTTCTGTCTGGGGGCGTATAAAGAAGTGTTGCAAGGTTACGGCGACAATTATTGCCCGTATTGGTTGCGCGACGGAATCGTAAAAGGAGACGACGGCAAAAACTACGTTACGTGCGTCACTTCCTGCCCGCCATTCGACCAAACTACTAAGTATCTTGCCACGAAGACGTTTGTCGGAGTCGTGCCGGCAATCATAATCGAGCTGTAATCGAAACGAATGAAAAATAACTTACGCGCACACCGAAATGTGAGCGCAATGGTAATAAATTTACGAGGTAAAATATGAATACAAAATCAAAGAAAAACGTAATAGCGGGCTTGCTTTTGCTTGTCTGCATGCTAGTTAGTATGGCAATCGCGGCGGCAATAATGCCGACCGTCGTTTATGCGGATTCGGCAAATCCGTTTTTGCAAGTCACGTGCGGTTCGGCAGACAAAACAGGCACGGGTTGGTCTTGGGATACCGACGAGAGTTATAACGGCACGCTCACGCTCAACAACTACGACGGGCAGGAAATCGCAATCGGCGGAGTCAATAACGGCAAAGTGGATATTGTGCTTGTCGGCGATAACAAAATCACCGTCACCGCTCCGTACGGAAACAGGGCGATTTACACGTACAACGTTTCCACCCTTACGTTCAAGGGGAACGGTTCGCTTACCATTGACTATCAAGTAGTAGCATCAAACCAAGTGTATATGCATGGTATTTTAATGGAAGGCGAAAGCAGTTCTAAAAACAACGGCAATCTGACGTTTGACGAAAGTTGCACCGTCACCGTAAGAGTTTACGGCGAAGTGGCAGAAAAAAACGGTTCGGTTGACGCAATTTACATGAAGACGGACGACATCGGTTCGGGCAACGTGACCGTGGGCGAGAACGCCACGCTCAATATCGACCTGAAGTGCGACAAAGATTATCAGACGTACGGCATTTTCGCCAAAGGCAACGTTGCTCTCAACGGCACGGTTGATATCAAAATGGAATATACGGGCTCGGGTGCGGCTAACAACACATGGAGAGACGTATTTACGTATTCTTCGTACACAACCTGCTTGATTGGAAAAAATGCAACGATCACTTCCGTATGCCCCGGAAGTTCGGGCTCGTCGCTGACCGCGTTTCCACTTGTTGCCAACGGCGCTGAAATGATTTCTTCCTGGACAAAATCGCTGACAGGCGAACAATATTTTGAAAACGACGACTGCCTCGTCCACGTTTGGGATAAGTGCGCCAATGGCGTAAGTTTCAAAAATTACTCTTACAACAAAATCGCAACGCCCCTTACGTTTGAAGACAAGGCAGAGTACGACGTTCCCGCCACCGTTTACGGCGGTGACGCCGGCTATTCTTCGATTGCGCTTTCGGCAAGCGGCGGCAGCGGAGAATACGTCTTTTCTGTCGTGAGCGCGGCAGACGGGAATAAAAACGGCGTCGGCATTGTTTCGACCGAATCCAATTTTAATAAAATATATGTCGCTCCTACGATCAGAGGCGTAAGTGAAGCCACGGAAATCACCGTCAGGGTGAAGGACAAATACGGATACTCGAAGACCATCACCGTAAATATCGGCGAGGTTGCCGCCCCCACGTACAGCGCAACCGTTGATCCCGTGGATTTCGGCACGGTGAGAGTGGGATATTCTCCGGTCACGCAAGTTCCCTTACGCGTTGTCAACACGGGTACGGGGAAAATCAACTGCGACCTTAATTCCATTACTCTCGAAGGGGAAAACGCAAGTTCTTTCACGTTAAATTACTATGCTAACCCCTATTCCGTCGGAGCGGGCATGGAGAATATTAAGTCGTGGAGCGTAAAGCCCAACAGCGGTTTGGCCGTGGGCACATACGTCGTCACGATAAAGTTCAGCGGAACACCTGAATATTCCAAGTACGGCGGATCGAGCGTGGAAGCAACCGCAACCGTCAAGTTTGTCGTTACAGAGCATGACTTTGACACTTCCACGTGGGAATACGACACGACAAAACACTGGAATCCCTGCAAAGACACGGGATGTGCAGTTCATGGAAATGAAGTTTCGCACGATACCAACGGCGAGTTGAAGAATGCAGTTGAAGCCACCTTCGATAGGGACGGATACACCGGCGACAAATACTGCTCGGTGTGCGGCGCCTTGGCAGAAGAAGGCACAGTTATCCCCGCAGGCAAGTACATAAGAGTAAGTCAAGCAAACATGACCCCTGCCGCAATCACCGACCAGTTGACGGCAAACGACCTTGTCTTTGCGTCGCTTGACCCGTCCAAATACACGGTTGCGCTCTGGCGCGTGTTCGATCTCACGGATAACGCTTTGAACACCGCCAGCGGACAATATCCCAAAGACAGCAAGTTTATCGCGGGGCACGAGTATGCGATTGAAATCGAGTTTGAAGCAGTCGGTTCTTATGTTTACCATGAGATGGATAGCAAGTATTGGTCCACGTTTACGGTTAACGGAAATGCAACCGGATTGTCGGCGGTAACCACTCTCGGCGGTTCGCCCTTGCGCAGAATCGTTCTCGTTGCGCAGGACACCACCATCCCCGTCGCCGTGACGGACGTTCAGGTTGATTTTGCATCGGGCGACACCACCATTGTCAGAGACGGCGCGTACACCTTCAAAGCAACCGTTTCGGGCACCGGCGCGTTTGACAACACGGTCACATGGAGCGTCATAGGCGGCTCGGCAGGCACGAGCATTTCAAGCGACGGCGTTCTCACCATTGCCGCAAACGAAACCGCTTCCGCTCTCACCATAAAAGCCGTTGCCAACGGAGATCCCGAAAAGGTTGCAACCAAGACGTTGGAGATCTATTCCAAAGTGACGATCAAGCAAGGCACAAATACCGAAGACCTTTACAAAAAGGCAGGAGAAACCGTCAGCCTTACGGCAATCGACGCACCCGCAGGTTATCACTTCACAGGCTGGACAAAAACGGGCGAAGGCGACTTTGCAAACAACGCCGCAACTTCAACCGACTTTACCGTGTCCACGACAAACGTGACGATACAGTCCAACTTCGAGTTGCACTCCGCAACCGAGGCGACCTGGCAAAAAGACGACACAAGACACTGGCACGTTTGTGCTTGCGGTGAAGAAGTGGACGTCGCTCCCCACGTGCCCGACCGCACGGCTGCGACCGAAACCGAAGCCGTCAAATGTACCGTCTGCGGATATATCATTACCCCCGCGCTCGGTCATACCACACATACGGCGGGAGAAGAATGGCTGAAAAATGCAGACGAACACTGGCATCAGTGTACGGGTTGTACCGAAAAACTCGGCGTTGCGGCGCATACGTACGGTGCGTGGACGGTTACCGTTCAACCTCAAGCGGGCGTTGCAGGCGAAAAGGAGCGCGAATGTTCCGTTTGCGGCTATAAACAGGTCGAGAGCATTCCCGCGACGGGAGAACCCGCGCAAGTACCGGTGACCGTCACTGGCGGTAACGGCACGGGCAACTATACCGAAGGAGAAACGGTCACCATCACGGCAAACGCCCCAGAAGAAGGGAAGACCTTTAAGGGATGGAGAGACGCGAGCGGCAATATCGTCAGCACGGATGCCACCTATACCTTCACCGTCACTGGCGCAACAACTCTTACGGCTGTGTATGAAGATGCTCCCGCGGCAAAGAAAGGACTTTCGGGCGGACAAATTGCAGGTATCGTAATCGGTTCAGTAGCGGTCGCAGGAATCGGCGGATTTGCAATCTTCTGGTTCGCAGTCAAGAAAAAGACCTTTGCAGATTTGGGCGTTGCTTTGAAGAAAGGCTTCACTGCTATCGGAAACTTCTTCAAAAATCTCAGAGCAAAAATCAAATCATTGTTCACCAAGAAAAAATAAAGTGCAGCAATTAGAAAAAATCAAATATCAATAAAAGAGCTAGAGGAGCTATGAACTAATTCTTCTAGCTTTTTTCAACTGTACGCATTTTAAGCGAACTGTACGCACTTTTTAAGGAGTGTACACAATTTGTATTCAAATAGATTATCTTACACATTAAGTCGGTCAAAAATGTTAAAATAATAACTACTTAATTAAAAAAAATTACCTGCCAAAAACTCTTTTTACATTTTTAAAAATCCTAAGCAAGATGAAATTATTCGTTTGACGGGTTGTCAATCATCGTGCACAA
>ULIZ01088972.1_pt1 | contig 13477 bp, 8 predicted proteins | sample 1950601 | NCBI WGS metagenome assembly ULIZ01 (sample SAMEA4835456, study PRJEB28245) | human gut metagenome | biome: gut microbiome; material: fecal sample | place: Denmark | collected 2008 | reverse complement strand
GGCTGTCTGGGAGAGATAGCCTTTTTTTATGTCTCACTGTACAGCCTTAACACATATAATAAGAAAGTGAGAGTGTATCAGGCCTCCCGACACACTCTCACTTTCTTATTATGAAAAATTCAAAGAACTATTCTATTACAAAACTTCCGCGTTGCAAGTCCTGATCCTGTGAGCTTCTTCCCACCATTATATCATACTTGCCCGCACAGACCCGCATCGTATTGCTTTGGGCATCCCACCATTCCAACTCTTTGTCCTTCAGGTCAAACTCAACGTTGACACTCTTTCCGGCAGGTATATAGACGCGCTTGAAAGCACGCAGGGTCTTGCCCGGTCCTTCTGCATCATCTTGCTTCTTGAGATAAACCTGTACAACCTCTTCACCGTCGCGCTGACCGCTGTTTGTAACGCTGACAGCCAACTTCAAAGGCTCTCCCTGTTTGATCTGCTCTTTGTCCAATGACAGCTTTCCATAATCGAAAGTCGTATAGCTCAATCCATAACCGAAGGGGAACAACGGTTGTTGGGTCATATAGCGGTAGGTACGTCCTGTCATGTTATAATCCTCGAAGTCGGGAAGCTGGGACATATTGCGGTAGAAAGTCACCGGCAGGCGTCCTCCCGGGTTATAATCGCCAAACAGCACCTCTGCCACAGCCGTTCCACCTTGCTGACCGGGATACCAAGCCTGCAGAATAGCTTCACAATTCTTGGTTTCCGGTTCCAAAGCAATGGGCGAACCGGAACAATTCACCAGAATAATCTTCTTGCCGGCACGATGCAGGGCACTAATCAATTCGCGTTGAATGGCCGGCAGTTCAATGTCTGTACGGTCGCCGCCCTTGAAGCCCGGAAGATTCACTCCCATTTCCTCACCTTCCAGAACCGGAGAAACACCGCTGGCGAAGACTACAATATCAGCATCTTTCACGCGGGCAACAGATGCATTGATGTCCACTTTTTGCTTGAAGCCTATGTCGAAGTTCAACTGTGCGTCGCTTCTGAAATATTCAAAGTCGAGTTCAATCTCATAAGGAGTGCCCGCTTTTACCTGCAAGGTATAGTTCAGCGATCTGCCGCCATGCATATTGGAGAAACGTTTCACTTCCTCACCATTGATACGCAGACGACCGGAACCGTATGTATAGATCTCGAATACTACCTCACCCGATTGTTCAGGAGTGAGCACACTATTATAAGTCGCAGAGAAGTCCGTCAGGTTTACGCCCGGTGCAAAGACCGTAGCTCCCGATGTGCAGAAGCGGAAAGGAGTGGTCACCTGCGTAGTGGTCACCGGATCGCCTTCATGCTTTACGTTGTTCCAGTAACGTGCAGTAAATCCTTGTCCGGCTGCCGATTTGCACTGGCTGAATACACTTTGGATCAATGTTCTTTCCACCCAGCTGCACCCCTGTTCATAAATCAGTTTATCATCCGCACCCAAAGCCTTGCGTATACCGCCCAGAATGGTGACTGTGTGCGGCGGCATGCCGTTGTAATTTCCCCACTGCATCACAGAGTCATTGGCATTGGGCCCCATAACGGCTACGGTCAGCCCGCCACGCTTCAGAGGGAGAATATTGCCTGTGTTCTGAAGTAATGTCATAGATTTGCGGGCCATGTCCAAAGCCAACGAATCGTGTTCGGCCGAAGCCACCACAGAGAAAGGAATCTTTGTCCAAGATACGTTGTCCGGATCATCCATTTCTCCCAAAGCAAAACGGGCTTCCAGCAGGCGCATGACTGCCTTATCAATGTCTTTCTCATTGATCTGACCTGCGCGGACAGCCTTTACCAATGCCTTGTAACTGGAGCCACACTCCAGGTCCGTACCGTTCAACACAGCGGCAGCCGAAGCAGACTCGGCATCAGGATACGCCTTATGCCCATGTTCATTATAGAAATCGGCAATGGCCCCGCAGTCGGAAAGGATGATACCGTCGAAGCCCCAATCGTTGCGAAGGATTTGCATCAGCAAACGGTTGCTGCCACAACAAGGTTCTCCCTCAAAACTATTATAGGCACACATCACCTCCTTCACTTTGGCCTCTTTCACCAAAGCCTCAAAGGGCGGCAGATAGGTTTCATACAAATCGCGCGCGCTGAGGTCCTCTACGTTGAAAGAGTGGCGGTTCCACTCGGGTCCGGAGTGTACGGCGAAGTGCTTGGCACAAGCATGCAGCTTGTCGTACTTGCCGTCATTGGTTCCTTGCAGGCCTTTCACCACCATGACCCCCATACTGCTGGTGAGATAAGGATCCTCACCGTAGGTTTCGATGCCGCGGCCCCAACGCGGGTCACGATAGATATTCACTGTGGGCGTCCACATGGTAAGCCCTTGATAACGCGCATAACTTCCCTGTGATGCGTAATTTGCATTCTTTGCACGCGCCTCATCCGATACGGCACTGAACACTTCATATACCGATTCCGGCGAGAAAGACGCCGCCATCCCTATCGGTTGGGGAAAAACCGTAGCCAGTCCGGCACGCGCCACGCCATGCAGCGCCTCGTTCCACCAGTTATAGGGTTTGATGCCCAGACGCTCCACTGCCTGGGAGTTGTCCATCATCAACGCTACCTTTTCTTCCAAAGTCAGTTCTTTCAATAAAAGTTCCGCTCGCTTTTCGGGAGCCAACGAAGTAGTTTTGTACGTAGGCTGGCTACATCCTACCAGTAGTAGAAGCGGCAGCCAATAGATAAGTTTTTGTTTCATGGTTATTGTTTTAAAAAATCATAGTAATCAGATTCATTTACCTCACAAAGATACAGACTTACTCCATATACTATTGTGCCGGACGTTTCATAAAGTTTACTGTATGTATCATGACACATGCTATTTAAACACATTAGTCCGGTAGGAAAGAATAATACCGGCAGCATACTAACAATGAAAGGAATACGCATCAAGACATTTCACAGCATGACACAAGCAGTATCACCCTTAGAACTGGAAATAAATGAACGGCTGTATCTCCGAGCTCTTCATTTGAATTACAAGGTAGATCATGGCAACCAGCAACAGCGCTTTCCCTATAAGCGGAAGCCGGATAACAGCTTTGCAGCAGGCATGTTCCCAACTGTCCGGTACGAAATGGAGGAAAAAGCCGAGCGACATCAAGGCAAACACTTCCCAATAGCCCTCCACCAGTTGGGTGAAAAGCCGGGGACGGAAAGCTGTGAATATCTGGTTCAACATATCCAGCGAAGTGGAGAAGTCGGCATTGCGGAAGAATATCCAACAGAAACAAACGAAGTGGAACGTGATTACGATGCCGAAGAAGCGGCGGATGCCATGACTGCGCTCTCCCTTTTTCCTGCCGGTGATGCCCATCCAGAACTTATGGGCTGCCAGCGCAACACCATGCAACATCCCCCAAAAAACAAAATTCCAGGATGCGCCATGCCACAAGCCACCCAAAAACATGGTGATGATGAGATTGGCGTATTGCCGTATCTTCCCCTTACGGTTGCCACCCAGGGATATATAGAGGTAATCGCGCAGCCAACTGGAAAGCGAGATATGCCAGCGGCGCCAGAACTCCGTTATGGATGCCGACTTATAGGGCGAGTCGAAGTTCATGTTGAAATGAAAGCCCAGCAGCAAAGCAATGCCGATAGCCATATCGCTATATCCGGAGAAGTCGCAATAGATTTGAAGCGCATAGCCGTAAACACCCATGAGGTTTTCCACGCCCGAATACAGAGTAGGATTATCAAAGATACGCTCCACAAAGTTGATGCTGATATAATCCGAAATAACCGCTTTCTTGAAAAGACCGCTTACAATCAGGAAGATTCCCTTTCCGAACATCTCCTTAGAGACAAACAGCGGACGGCGGATCTGCGGGATAAAGTCGCGTGCACGCACGATGGGGCCTGCCACCAACTGCGGGAAGAAAGATACATAGAAAGCATAGTCCAACAGGTTGGTGAGGGGCGTTATCTCTTTGCGATACACATCGATCGTATAGCTCAGCGACTGGAAAGTGAAGAAAGAGATGCCGACAGGAAGAAATATGTCCATTGCGGTAAACGTGCCGCCTGTCAGCGAAGCAAAGAACCCGCAGAGGAAATTCGTATATTTAAAGTAGCACAACAGTCCCAGGTTTATCAGCAGACTGACCGCCACCCACGTTTTACGCTGCCAGCGTACGGTGGCCCGTTCCATGAGCCGGGCAATGAAAAAGTCGCTTACCGTAACAATGGCAAGCAGGAAGAAATAAGTGCCGCTGCTTTTATAGTAGAAATAGTAAGAAAACAGGGTAACGAACATCAGGCGGGCAGTAGTGCGGCGCTGCAAAAGCAGATAGAACACGATGAAAGCGGCAAACAGCCACAGGAAGATACCGCTGCTGAATATCATCGGCGCATGCGGGTCGTACACCAGCAGGTCATGCAGGCGGGTGAAGTCTATATCCAGTTTGTTCAGAAGTTCGTCAATATTCCACATCTGTCGGTTACGGCTTAATTTAGATTATACTCAATCATCGACTGCAATAGTCGTTATACGCTTTCAGCAAGGCTTGATAGAACATCTCACCTTGCAATACATATCCTTCCGGAAGATAATGCACATGGTCGGGACGCATCAGTTTCGCCTCCTGCCAGTTGAGACAGGCGCGACGAACGCCTCCGAAAACATCGTACATATCCCACACAGCCAACCCGTTGGCATCGGCAAAACGCCGGATGGTCTGTACGGCAACAGAGGTACGGGGATTAATCTTATAGGTACGCCGGCGGCGGCGCTGGCGGAAACTCTCGTATGAACCGGGCGGAGTGGTCATCAGCATCGGGACGCCGGACAGGCTGTCGCGCAGCATACGTACCAGTTCATCCATCTGCTGATAGTGCAACTTTGAGTTGTACCGCCGGTTGTGGCTCTCGTTTGTCCCGAAAGAGAGAATCACAAGGTCGGGATGCAACGCTGCGATGTCCGCCACACGCACCGGACGGGTAAAGGTGACACAGAACGCACCGTTTATTCCCATGTCCGTATAAGTCAGCGCACCGAATGTCTTTCGGAGCAGTTCGCCCGTAGTCTGCGGGAAGATATGACCGCGGATATGACTGTCGCCCACATGAACAATACGTATCGTATCGGCAGATGCACCCAAGCGGAGCATACGCATCTTCTCCCAGAAAGGTTTCAAGATGCCGACACTGTCTATCAGTTCATTCTCTCCGAGTTGGCGGAAAGCCGGAGGCAGGCTGATGAAAGGAACGGGCAGAGTGTCCGTACGTTGGCCGTAAGCCGTAAGCGTGTCGCAATCGGATACCGTCTTTTGAAGCCGGGGACAGCCGGGAAGCGCATCTTGCGCACAGAGCCGCTGCACCGGCAGGAGAAGCATTACAAACACCGCGTAGCAGACAGTGAAGCGCAAACTGCTCCATCGTGAGTTTTCCTTATGGCTCCGCTTCATAGGCACGCCTCCTGTCGTACTGTTCTTTGCCGTAGACCAATGCCTCATAAAGCAATTCTGCCAGATGTTTGCCGCCACGAAAGTTGATATGCGTATAATCGTAGTTGGCCAAAGACGGCTTGGCATGCACCATGTCCGCCATACTGCCCTCGCCTCCCATTGCCTCGAACATATTCCAAAACGCCACTCCACTGTCGGCTGCCAGGTTCTGCTGGTAACGGACAAGATTCTTAATGCCGGGCATGGTGCGCAGGTCGCCTTCTTCGGTCTTATACTCGCGGTCGCCCACACTGACAACAAGGATGCCGGCTTGTGGAAAGGCACTCTTCAAATGGGCGATGGTGGTTGCCATACCGTCACGATAACGGTCATAATTCCGTCCGCGCTCCGTAGCGACATTCAGCCCGTACTGAAGAATTATCAAATCGTAAGGGCGCTGTTCATTAAATTCGCGCATCATCCAGACAGGTACGGAGCGCAAGGACAAGCCGGAACTGCCCCGAAGCGAGAAGTTATCAACAATAATTCCTTGTGTACCGTCCATGGCTAAGCCATAGAATAAGGTGGAGTCGGCACTTTCCACTTTCCAGCGTACAGAGCCGATGCGGCCTGTCACATCCATCTCTCGGAGTTCTCCCGTAGGAAAAAAAGTCTCAGTCTGCGCCTCCCCTTTATTTACGGATGCCGAGAGAGTAACCTCGCCTTTATTGTAAAAGAAGATGGAAGCATGCTCGCAGGTATCAAGCCGGGACGCATAGTTCTTCTGCCCGCGAAGTTCTACATAAGCACCGGGATTGGGAATGAAGTAGTGTCCCGAAATTCCCTGTTTGCTACGGTCGAAGAACACCGAATCCATAATGGAATGGCTCTGCCAGCCGTTAAAGCTATGCCGCACCGTAGGGCGGTAACCGCTGGTCATGGAAGTGATTGTCACAAAGCCCACCCCGCATCCGCCATAACGTTCCTGCAACATGGCACGCAGGTCAGCCGTAAGAATGTCCGCTTCTATGAAAGAATCGCCGAAGTAGGCGATGCGCACCAGACGGGGATTTGCGGCCAGCTCATCCAACGCGCGATAGAAAGGCGTCATTCCGCGCAGGGTGGAGTCACTGTAATCTTCAATGCAGGTCATTCCGCTGCGGCAAGTGTCCACAAAGGCGGGCTTCACTTTCGGGGGTGGCGGCAACAGGGTATCCGGCTCGCTCACCGCTTCCGGGGAAAGGCGTACATCACCCAGTATGTCCACACGCCTCAGCACATGAGTGCCTATCGTGGTTCCCGGCAACAACCCCATCAGCAGAAGTACGGCCACCACAATAAACATCAACCAGCCTGTATGTTTCAAAACACTCTTTTCCATAACCAATCCGGTCGCAAAGATAGAGAATCGGATGAAAATAAATATCTTCCTGCCAAAAAGAATTATCCCTGCAGGAAATATCTTTTTCCTGCAGGGATAAACGCTTTTTATGCAACAGAGACCTTAAATGGTCTTCTCAATGTTCCAGACGAATGCCCGAAGCCCCAGTTGCTCGGTCTGCTTGTCCATGTTGTGAAGGACTTCCAGCAGAGGGTCCACCCTCTCATCCTCCACCATCGTCAGGACGGCGGAACACATGGAAGGCCAGGCATGACTGCCATAATGAGGCTCTCCGGTTTTGGAACCGCGTCCGCGAACTTGCTCCCAGTAAGTGAAGCCCCTGCAATTCAGCCTGTCGAGCGTAGCGATGATACGCTCATAGTATGCTTGATCGAATGTGATTAATACTGATTTCATTATTCAACTATTAAATGTCAACTGATTAATTATTGGTCTGTTTCTGTTCCTCAAAGTAAGCATCCAGTTGCTTGTGCATCTTACGGCGCTGACGTTTGATGCCCACCCCGCCAAAGATACAGTACATCGTAGGAACATAAATCAAAGTGAGGATCGTGGAAACCGCCAGACCGCCGATTACGGCAATCGCCATGGGACTCCACATCTCAGAACCCTGCCCTGTGCTGACGGCCATCGGAATCATACCGAGAATGGTAGTCATGGTAGTCATCAACACCGGACGGAGACGGCTCTTGCCGGCCGTAACTACGGCATTCAGCACCGACTGCCCGCGTTCGCGGCAAAGGATAGTGTAGTCGATGAGCACGATACCGTTCTTCACCACGATACCGATCAACATGATGCTACCCAGCAAACTCATTACACTCAACGTAGTGTTGGTGATGAACAATGCCATCAACACGCCACTCATAGCGAACGGCACCGAGAGGATCAGGATAAACGGATAAGTAAGGGACTCGAACTGGGCGGCCATCACGATGAACACAAGCACAATGATCAAGACACCCAATGTTCCCAAATCGCGGAACGAATCCTGCTGGTCCTCAAAGGAACCCGACACTTGAATGGTTATGTCCGAGGGTTTCTCCAACTTATCTATAATCGCATTGCCCGCAGCCACCACATCGCCCAACGGAGCGCCGGAGATAACGGCGGATACCGTCACGATACGCTCGCGGTCTTTACGCTCGATAGTAGGCGGAGCAAAACGTTCTACAACCTTTCCCAGGTCTTTGATACGCACCCCTTCGCCTTTGGCATTATAGACCAATATATTCTCGATGCTTTCAAGGCTGGTGCGGTATTCGGGAGCATAGCGCACCTTGATGTCGTACTCATCACCGTCTTCACGATATTTGGAAGCCGTCGCACCATTGATACGGTTACGCAGATAGGTAGCAGCGGTAGACAAATTCAGTCCATGAAGCGCCAGCTTCTCACGATCAAAGTCTACCTGATACTCAGGCTGGTAATCACTACGGCTGATGTTGACCTCGGACACACCTTTCACCTTCAGCAGTTCACGTTTCAGGCGGGCGGCAACGCTGTCGGTTTCTTCCATGCTGTAACCGTACACTTCAAAATCGGCAGATGCCTGGGCAGACATACCCGTATTGCTACCTCCGAAAATGACCTGCGCCTTACTGAATTCCGGATAGGCCTTCAGGTCTTCGCGCATTTCATCACAGACAGTTTCCAACGTAACATTACGCTCGTCCGGGTCTACCAGACTGATGTTGAAGGAGATGATGTGCGAACCGTTGTCCTGCATGGATGCCCAGGTATTATCCGAGTCGGCCTGTCCCACCGTATAGTTACATACCTTCATAATACCTTTATACTTCTCAAGCCACTGTCTGGTCAGCTTCTCCGATACCTCCTGCGCCACTTCCTTACGGGTTCCGATAGGCAGTTCCAATTGCACAGCGATACGGGCGTTATCCTGCGCCGGGAAGAACTCCGTACCGATGGTCTTTGCACAAAGCAAACTCAGAATAAAGAATACCACGCAACCTGCAAGAACCACCATGCGGTGACGGACTGCCCAGTTGAGCATACGCGCATACCAGTTGTCCAACCCGTCCAATGCATGTTCTATCGGGCCGAAGAATATCCGGAACACCTTAGACTGCTTGCGCTGCAAACGGAGCAGTTGCGAACAAAGCATCGGCGTCAGCGTCAAAGCGGAGACAGTGGATACAAACATAATGGCACACATCATCCAGCCCAACTGCTTGAACAGTACACCGGACATACCGGTCACCATCGTCAACGGGAAGAATACGGCAATCATCGTCAGTGTAGAAGCCACAACGGAGATAGCCACCTCGTTCGTGCCATGCACAGACGCCTGCTTCGGGTCGGAGCCGCGCTCGATGTGTGTCGTGACATTCTCCAATACCACAATGGCATCGTCCACCACCATACCGATAGCAATGGAAAGCGATGAAAGCGAAATGATATTAATCGTATTCCCCGAAATTGCCAGATATATGAATGAAGCAATCAGGGAAAGCGGAATCGTGATACAGATGATCAGCGTGGCACGCCAGCGTCCTAAGAACAAGAACACCACAATCACAACGAAGAGCAAGGCATACATAACCGTCTCCGTCAAACTGTCGATGGTGTTCAGGATGTTTTCAGAGGTATCTACAATGACCCCAAGCTTCACGTCGCTCGGCAGGTTCTTCTGCAAACGGGGCAATGCATCCTGCACCTTTTTGGAGATTTCCACCGAATTGGCTCCCGACTGCTTCTGAACGACGATCATGGCACCTTGCACACCGTTATTATAGGTTTCCTGCGCACGCTCTTCTACGGTGTCCACTATCTTGGCAACATCACGCAGATAGACCGTAGCGCCATTATACGTACCTACAACCACATTCGCCAACTCGCCGGAGTCGTCGAACTCACCCTCCACACGCAATGAATAGGTTTCATTACCGATGTCGAAGTTACCGCCCGGTATATTCCTGTTCTCAGCCCCGATAATGGAACTGATTGTTTCGATGCTCAGGTTGTATGCTTCCAGCTTATAAGGGTCGCAATACACTTGGATTTCACGCTGCGGCGCACCGCTGATGGACACCGTACCCACACCGGGAATACGCGCCAAGGGATTTACCACACGATCATCCAGTATCTTATAAAGTGCCGACTGGCTCTCGTTGGCCTGTACGGACAGCAGCACGATAGGGATCATATCCGTACTGAACTTAAAGATGATAGGGTTCTCCACATCATCGGGAAGTTCGGAACTTACCATATCCAGCTTGTCACGCACATCATTCGTCAACACGTCAATATCATTACCGAACTCAAACTCCAGTGTAATCAGCGACATATTCTCCGAAGAACGGGAAGTGATGTGCTTCAAATCACTGACAGAGTTCAAAACATTCTCCAACGGACGGGTCACATTGTTCTCGATATCCGAAGCACTGGCTCCCGGATAGGCCGTCATCACCATAATCGTATTCGTATCAATGTCCGGATACAAGTCGATAGGCAATTTGGACAAAGAGAACAGACCAAATATCACCACTGCCAGAAAGCAGAGCGAAGTCATAATCGGTTTCTTAACCGCACCTTCGTATAAACTCATGTTATTAGTTTTTAGTGATTATTTCTCTACTTCTACTTCCATGCCGTTCACCAGCTTGGTCTGTCCGGCTATAACTACCTGTGAATTGTCGGGCACACCGGAAATCAACTCGTATTCAGCACCCATGCGGCGTCCGAGTTCCACCTTATTATAGGTTACTTTGCCGTCTTTGTAGACATACACGTAGCGGTCGCCCGAACCGGATTGTTTCACGATGGCCAAGTCGGGCACAACCACATTGTCCTTAGAGCCGAAATTAAGTGTGGCGCGGGCAAACATTCCGGGACGCACGCGCTGGTCCTTATTGGAGAGTTTAATCTCCACAGGGAAGGTGCGTGTATTCGGGTCTACCGTAGGATAAACCAAGCTGATGTAGCCTTCAAACGGTTCGTCGCCATAGACATCCAGCTTCACCGCTACGGGAGCGCCTTTCTTCACTTGGGTGAAATAGGTTTCGGAAACGTTGATGAGCAGTTTCACCGGAGTGATCTGTTCCACCACCAACACAGGTTCCCCGCCGCTGTACATGTCGCCGTTGTCATAATTACGGGCTGTTACAACACCGTTTATCGGGCTGAGCAACGAGGTGTTTTCCAATAGGTTGCGATAGGCCGTCTCCTTTATGTCCAAAGCCATTTTGGCTGCATCCCATTCCGACTTGGATGCACCGCCCACTTTGTACAGTTCGTCCATACGCTTGAACTCAATCTCCTGGTTATCAAGCTGAAACTTGGTTTGTTTCAGGTTGGCCTCATCCATGCTGACCAGCTTCTGGCCTTTGGATACGCGATCGCCCACTTCCACCAATATCCTGTCTATACGCACCGGAGACGAAGGAGCTATATTGTTCTTCACCTCTGCTTCGACAGTAGCGGTGTATTCATGGATCTGTTCTACCGGACGCGCTTTCACATCCGCCAGCTTCACTCTCGGCTTTTCATCCACATGTTCAGCGACAGCCTTGTCCTTCCCGCCGCTGCAAGCGCCCAACAGTGCTACTGCAAGCAGGGCAATCATTTGAAAACTTTTCTTCATATCGTTGTTCTGATTTTTATTTCTGATCTTTGCTTATGTAATCTCTTCCCAACACTTGGTCAAGATCGGCTTTAGCCACCAAATAATCGTATATGGATTGGTTGTAAGTCAACTCGGCCTCAGTGAGCTGCACTTGCGAGGTGTTCAGTTCAAGCACAGTTCCTTTGCCCACCTCGTAGCGTTTGCCGGCAATCTGCACCGCCTTTTCGGCCTGCATCACATTCTCCTTGTTGCTGGACACCTGTTCCGAGCTGGCTGCCATATTATCCTGATAGCTGGTAATCTGCATATTCAGCTTGCGTTCCGTATCGATGCGGTTCTGGTCCAACTGGCGCATCTGGATGCGGTTGGATTTCAGTTTTGTAAAGTTGCTTGCCTTGTATAAAGGAATACTCAAACTGAACACCAGCGAAGAACTGCTTCCGTAGTTGTAGTTGAATACATTCCAACTGTCGTTGTTCATGGACTGATACTGATAAGAATAGCCCAAAGCCAGTGTCGGCATGAAGTTGGTGCGCAAGGACTTGATGTTCTTCTGAAGCATCAGGCGGTTCAACTCCAGTTGCTTCATCGTGGTATTGTTCACCAAGCCTTCGTGCGTCGCATTATCCAACTGATTGGCAAACACAACTCCCTCATAAGCCGCCAGACTGTCGTCTATCTTAATATCCAGATCGGCCGTTATACCCATCAATACTTTGAGTTGCAATTTGGAGAGCGTCACAGCGTTTCCGGCCGAAATGACACTCGGCTTCACGCTGCGCATCTGTACCTCGGCGCTGATTTTGTCAAATTCACTCACCGCACCCTGCCGGTATTTAGCGTTGACTATGTTATAATTGTCTTCTGCCAGTTTATAGCTTTTTTGCAGAACATCGTATGAGTCCTGCGACAACATCAACTGATAGTAGGCCTTGGTCACCTGATTCACCAAATCCTGTTTGGAGGCACGCGACTTCTCTACCGCCAGCTCAATGTCCGTTTTTGTCATCGACATGGCGCGATACACTGCCGGTGCAAACAGGGGCAGACTTATGTTCAACGCTCCGGTGGCTGTGTTCGCCTTGTCTTTACCCATTTTCACAGTCTGGTCGCCGATACTGAACTGCGGCGCCGTAATAGTGTGGCTCATACTTCCCGAAATGCTCGCTTCGGGCAACAGGTTTTGCCAACTTTCCTTATGGCTCACCTTTTTCAGTGCAATCTCCTCTTCCGCCACTTTAATAGTAGGATTGTCGCTCAAAGCAATCTCTATGGCTTTGGCAAGGTTCAGGGTCAAAGTATCTTTCGTCCCTTGTGCTCGTGCATAAGCACCAACCAACACTATGGCAACGGCCAATACCCATTTCTTACCCTCAAAAAATCTCTGCATCTTCATAAAAGAATTAATCGTTTTCTATTTGTTCTCTGTCTCGCTATTTCCGGAGATTATCTTTTTGCGGTATTCCCGGATGAACACCTCCAACTCATGCGCCCCTTTCTCCGTAGAAATTCCCCGGAGGAAAGTGAACATGATAGACTCATAAACTTCAAGGAACGAATACTCCTTGCAAATATCCGTATTCATCAGCAAGTCAATCTGCTCCCTTACCAACAGATTGATAATGGCAAAATTCACATCATCGCGGAAGATGCCCTGCTTCACGCCTTCCTTGAAAAAGTTCACCGTTTCTTCCGAGTCCTGATCATGCCGTTTGGTCATCAGCTTATAGGCTTTGGGATACTTCTTGATGTCCTCAAAAAACTTCTTGTTGGTGGCATGGAACTTTTCGATACTGCGCTGGTAGCATTTCAACAGGACTTCCAATACATTCTCGGATGTAGCAAGCACATTCTTCAGATATTCATCCCCCTCTTTCTGACCTCTCAGGATACACTCTTCCAGCAAGGTCTCCTTATCAGGAAACACCTCATACAGAGTACGCTTGGAGATGCCCAACGAAGTTGCGATGTCATCCATCGTAATACTTTTGATACCTTGCGCAGCAAAGGCCTTCACCGCAGTTTCAATGATCCGTTCTCTCAGTTCCGGACGAGGAGTAAGGTGCTTGGTATATTCGCTCATTT